>Ga0213863_10000220_pt1 | contig 45059 bp, 58 predicted proteins | sample PICome_8_FD_160128 | JGI IMG/M metagenome (GOLD analysis project Ga0213863, IMG submission 160128) | Coastal seawater microbial communities near Pivers Island, North Carolina, United States - PICO497 | ecosystem: Environmental > Aquatic > Marine > Coastal | place: USA: North Carolina... | reverse complement strand
CACTTGTTCCAGGCTGTGTTCATCAGAGCGTCTGATTCTTCCTTGGTACGATCCATTTCCCTCGCGCGGGGATATTGCCCTGAGGGTCCAGTCTGGGCAGAACCCGCACCATCACTGGGTTCTGAGGGTGGACGCCCCTCTACGTCAGTTGCAGTGTGTCCTGCCTCAACGTCCTTAACGTCCTCACCGGCATCTAGGTTGGACACTTCTTCTGTTTCTTGGACGCTGTCCATCCTGACATCCGTTCCACTGGAAGGGTTTTCCTTAGATGGACACACATACGCAACCTCTCCACACGCGAGGACAGCCTGGTACGTCTTTTTTCCGTACCTACCAGTTCCAGGAATCTCAGAAATAAGGCCGCGCTTTACCAGCCGTTGGAGCGATTTCTGGATGGCGGCAGTTTTTCCGCCCACCACTGGATCGGAATTGAGTTCCGTGTTGGTAAATGCACGGGGGTGCCCAACACGAAGCCTTTGGAGCACCCTGCCGGTGACGCTGGAAGGCGATACATCGCCCTTATCGACCTCTGGTGTGAAATCAGCCACGGAGAAGCTCAGGTCGGTTTCCTGGCGCATGATGAGCGCCGTACCGGAACGACCAGACCGGGACTTCTCAATCGTGATAATTCGGCTGTGCACTGGAGCGGAACCTTTTTCCACGTCCTCATTGCTGGGCTTACGGAGTGCCCATGTTTCATCGACAGCATCCCGAATGGCAGAGGTGCCACGGAAACCGCCCTGCTTGTTGGCGTGGTGGATAACCAAGATGGTGGTTGCAGGGAATAACACACCGTTGTTCCTGGTCAGCCAATACAGCGGCGTTGCAAAGTCAGACTTGTTTTCATCAAAAGCCCTACCACCAGAGCAGCCAATCAGCGAGTCAATAACAACAAGCTTGGGCTGCACCTTTTCCATCAGCTTGATGAACTGGGCATAACGCTGGAGCGACCAATCAGTAAGCAGTTTGGTGTTGGAGTCCATGGGGTAATCAACTTCTTCCAGCTGCTCTTTGAGCTGGATCAAAGGCTGATCGCCATTCAGAAGCAACACAGGGCCTTGCTGGACTGGAACGTGCCTCCCACGAACGACAAAGGGTGCTCCAGTAGCGATGTGCTTTGCCAATGTCCAAGCAGACATGGACTTGCCGTCACCACCAGCGCCATAGATCAGGACAACCGAAGGATGTGGAAGCACATCAGGGATCAAATATTCACGTTGACCCTCTAAATCTTGGAGCGCAGCCACATCCATTAACCCCTTAGCGCCTTCAAACTGAATTTGGTCAACAATTAGTTTTTCAAGCGCAAATTGGTCCCGGTAACCAGCATCAAGAGCCAAGCTGTTCAGCTTGAAATTCATTTCAGCGGGGTTATCCAGCTCCAGATAGGAACGAGCTTTTTCAATCACCTCTTCAAAGGAAGGCCGTTCACGTTGCCATAAAACAGGCTTGGCCTCGACTTCATCAACAACTGAGCCGCAGCCATCACGGGTAAAACGTGCCCGTTCTGGGTCGTAATGATCGGCCAGCCGGATAAGGCTTCCAAAACCCAGACCACCTTGGGACTTAAAGCCATTTTCCCAGCGGCTTTGGCAGGGGTCTTTGCCATCAGCCCAGTCATCTTCGTATTCAGAATCCTGGAGCGACCATTCACGCCACAGGTTGAGACCTTCATCACCAGGCAGGTCGGACTGAAGCATCGCCCCGATCTGCCACCAAAGCTGTTCAGAGCCCCGGCCTTGTGGCTGGATAACAGACAGACAGGACTGAGCAATGGCGATCCGTTCTTCGGTGGAACGCATTCGCCAGCGGCCATCACGGGCTGATTTAGTGACCTTTTTGTCGTTCTTGGCCTTGAACGACTGCTTCATGTGCTCTACAAGCCACCCAGGAGCCTCTGGAACGGCGCTTAGGTCGCCTTCAAGCGTGTATGTACCACCAGCGGGGTAGGCACCGTTTAGAAGCCCTTGACGGCCCCACAGAACTTCCCAGCCTTCGCCGCTAGCAGCAAGGCTGATGTCCGATACCTCAGTCCAGAGTTCGGATGGAACGGTGAACAGAAATTTTGCAGCCGCTTTTTTAGGCGACCTAATGCGTGGAGCCTTGGCTAAATCTTTGCCCCACTTGGCCTCAACAGCGCCGAGGTTGGCGTCAACATCAAGAATGACCAGCCCTTCAGAGCGTGGTCCTGTAAAAACACCAACAGCTTGGAACTTTTCAGGCTCACGTTCAATGACCATCGCCGTGGCTTCGGGCGACATCTTGTCGTGGTGCGCCCTACCAAGCGGATTTTTGCCGCAGGCTTCACCGCCTTTTGGCATTGGAACGCCTTTTTTGTAGATAGGCGCTGTTGCCCACTGGTTCGGCAAAGACCGAACAAACGACAGCAGATTCATTTGTTAAACTCCTACAGGGAAGTGCTTACATGCGCACCAGGGTCTGACCAACTCTGGTGCGCTTTTCATTGTAGCGGTGCTGTCCACCCTCATCAATGTGCTATAGTGGCCAAGCACCGGGCAGTTCTAGCCCACAGCTAAAGCCATTCAATGGGTTTCCTGAAGAACAAAGAGGCCGTTGCAGGCGGCGCAGGCGGCGGTTATTTGAACCCCAGCAAGATCCAGGCAGGCAGCCAGGTTCGTTTTGCGCTACTTGCTGAAGAGCCACTCGAATTTTATGAGTGCTGGGGCGAAGCTACAGACGGCAGCGTAAGGCCATTCCGTTTTCTTGACGATCCATCACCTGCTGATGTTGAGCAGGAAATGGGACCAAGCTATTCACGCCGCATGAACCGTGAAGGCACTGGACCGGAAGCAGTCAAGTTTGCGATTGCTGTGCCCTGCTACAGCCACGAATCAAGAACCATTCAAGTCTTGAGTATTACTCAGAAGTCGATCATCAAGGAATTTGACAGCCTTTCCCAAATGGAAGACTACGAAAACCTGATGGAATGGGATTTTGTATTGAGTAAGGAAGGTTCAGGACTGAATACGGAGTACACGTTGCGGCCTGTACCCCGTAAGAGCAGCCAAGCGGTACTGGATAAGGCATGGCAAGCAGCATTAGATGCTGGCTTTGACATCACCAGGCTCATTGCTGGTGGTAATCCATTCAAGGAAGCTGCCTAGCACCTAGCAATGCCCCGTGTTCGTATGGCACGGGGCTTTTTATTGGCTATAGTAGATATGGGAAAGAGTATTTTATGACCACTAGGGAAGAAGTACAAGCGCAGCGAGACCGGCAGAATAGGTTGGAACGTATGTATATGGACGATGGCCGAGACGACCCAAAACACCCATTCCACCGCTTGTACACCGGACTTAAGCAAGGTGCCGGAAACAAAAATAGTGACGGAACCTGACTCGATGGTGCGTATTACGGTTGGCGATAAGGTTGGCTGGGTCAGTTCATATCACTTAATAGTCCCGAAGGAAAATCAGCTTATAAACGCATGGCTAGCCAAGCACAGCAAAAGCTGAATAACCTAGGTAGAAATACCCTGGTACGTGATGATTCTGGCCCTTTCCGCGTGTATCGGGATGACGCTGGCAGCGTTTTTCACAGTGTTACGCACATTCTCAAAGAAACGGCACCCGAATGGCAACAACAAGCCCTGGAACGGTGGCTATCTAGACCGACTGCTAGTGAAGACCGAGACATGGCTGCAAAGCGTGGAACGCTTGCCCATGATCACGCGGAACGTCTATTACGAGTCACCAGAAAACTCGCCATCCAAACCGCCACAAAACGAAAAAGCCTAAAACCCAACAAAGAGGGCCTGGAACGTTGTCCACCAGCTATCACCAGCTGGGCACTCGATAAGGCCATTCAAAGCGCTCCCAGGGTCAGCTGGAGCGCTTCAGGCTATGCACGCGGCCTACGGGGGTGGATCGAGTCCAATCTTGCGGCCATTCATGCAATTGAATTCAGCATCCGGCATCCTCTTGGATTTGCTGGAACGGCAGACGCCCTGCTGGAGGTAAAAGACCGGAAAGGGCTCTATGTAGTGGACTGGAAAACTAGCGTTCGCGAAAGAAACGAGGATATGTTACAAAACTACATAGACCAATGTGGTGCATACTCGCTGGGACTACGTGAAATGACCGGCATTCAAGCGGCTGGAGCGTTAATTGTGGTGGCACGCCGTACCGGAGCACCACAGGTCCGCGAGCTATCCGCACTAGAACTGATCGGCGCTGAAACCAGGTTCAAAGAAAGGGTGGAACGTTACTTCGCTTCGCTCGTAACAGAACAGCCTGAAAACCATGCGTTATAGGACTCTTTAAGGCTCAAGGGTTTGCATTCATACAGAAAAACCGTATTGCTAACCCCTGGAACGTGCGCTTTAATCAGGCGCCGTACAACCGCATCATCCATGTATCCAATGCTTACTGCGCGTTCTTCAACCCCATTTATGGTTAATAACCAGTGTTTTTCCTGGAACGTGGAATCATCTGCCAATTCAGCTTCTGATTTATGGGTGCCTGCGAATCTTGTGTGCAAGAAATTATGCTGCCCATGTTCCTTGTAATACATTGATTTGGGCTTATTTGGTGCTGTACTGTAGCGCATCACCGTAATTAGGAGTAGCAAGACGCTAAAAATTCGCCTTTACCAAGGTCACCGCATTCAAGGGGCCACGGCCTAATTTGCCATTCAAGCAGCTGGAACGTGCTTCCACATGCCGCCAGCGCACAGCGGGTCGCGTGATGCACCGACGTGGATATTACGAAATATTTCGCGGTGGAACGTCCGTCTCCCATGGTGAGCAGCACTAGACGTGGGCACGCGAAAAAATGACCGGCTGACATGCAAAAATGACCGGCTGGCTTTTGCATATAAGGGTAACCACGCACATGCACGCCAGCAGCTGGAACGTGGTTTCGGACCTAGCGGCCCTCGACAAATCGCTGTGGTCTTGCTTATTGCAAATGCTTCTCAACAGCAATAGGTAGCAAAAACGATAATGAGAACCATTATCAATACCTAGCAAAAGTGATAATGATAATCATTCTCATTTAATAGCACAAAAGTGATAATGATAATCATTCTCAGTAAAAATGAAAATGAGAACCATTCTCAAAAATTAGTCAAATTATGGGGCCTTTATTTTTGTTTTGGCGCGATGATACAAACTAGGCCCCACGAATCACGAAAATTTGGCGAGTGTTGCGGCTGCTTTGAGCGCTATTTCGTAATTCTCGCATTCTGTCGCTTTATTAAGAATCTGAAGCGTTGCCTTGATCGCAAGATCCCTTGGTGCGTTGCCGTCCGCGTCCAAGTTGTTTGCTTCGTTGATCCACCGATAGGCCGACGTTTTGGAGACTCCCTGCCCTTCTAAGTAGCGAACAATCACTTGCCGGGGCTGGTTCGATTCTTGGAATGCGCGGATCTCCTGGATCGCTTCTATGCGTTGCATTGCTAAGTGTTTTGGGATTTGGGAATAACCAAGCCGGTTGGGTGGTCCGTGCTTGTCGTGGCCAGCGTATCACCGATTGGGAAATTTTGGGAAATTTCCAAGATTTTGGTTTTTGGGGTTGCGGTTCTTTCTATTGTGTGAGACGATTAGCGGGAACCTCACCCAAGGGCAACCATGACGACACTGACTCAACTACTCAAGATTTCCGGCTCCCGCTGGGTAGACACGGACTGGACTGCGCCTAAGAATCGCTGTATTGACGATATCATCGAGCGATTCGATGACTGCCCAGAATCGCTTATTGACTTTGAGCGTTCGGACTGGGTGAACTTGGCAGAGTGTTACACCTTTGATTTGCTGCAACGTTGGAACCAGCAAGAAGACGACATTAAGGCGCTGTGGGACGGATACCTTGACGCTATCGGTGCAACCTCCACGATGGAAGCATTAGAGGGAGTCTGCGGTTCCTTTGAACATGGGGACGATATGAACACGGCGATAGTCAATCTTGCGATGTCGTGGGCTTGCCTTGAGTTAGTGCAAGACGTAGCACGCTACGCGTCAGATCACCCTGAACTGGGCGGCGTGCTTTGGGCACAGTTCCGCTCACGAGCTTAACTATTCTTTAATACTTTAGACGTTGGCAACTGCTGTTGATGTACTAGGATAGAGACCGAACGGAGAGCACCACATACGCCCGTTCGGTTCTACTTCCAATGATCACTACCACCACAGCTGCCTTCCTAGTTCTGCTGATTCTGCCGGTCGTGCTGTTGCTGCATCTGACCGAGTCACCACAGCAACGCCAGACACGCCAGGCAACACGTCTCAGCCGTCGCTACGGGCTCAGCCAGCGTCAAATCGCAGAGCACCTAGGCATCAGTCAGTCCACTGTCTCGCGTCGCTTAGCGCGCGCTTAGTGAGATTAAGCCCCGCTTTAACAAACCTTTACATCAAAATTCCTTATCATGTCCAAGCTCATCACAAAACGATTCCTAGAAACAGCGCTATTTGGTGTCATCGGCGTTACGGCCGCGTGTGGTGCTGCAGCCAGTGGCCACCTGTTGCAGGCACACCCAGACAGCGAGCACACATCAACACGGATGGCGCTTCTGCTCGGCTTGGCCACCACTGCCGGTGGCTCGCTTATGTGCGCAGCTGGTGCTGCCACTGACGCCGACTGACCCCGTAACAATTCGTCACAGACTGTAACAATCGACCCGTTCTCAACAAGGGGGGCGGGTTCGCAACAACGGCGGCATGGCGTAAGACATAGGGAACCTGCTGGTACGTGGGAAACATCTGTTACTGTAATACTAAGGGGGCATCCCCGAAAAGTCAACTATCCTGTAGTACAGGCCCCAAAAAAATACGCACCCAATACTTTCTTCTGTAATACATGGCCGTACGCACACCACCCCCGCTATCGCTACGGCACGCGCAGGGTGAAGTTTTTAACAGCGACGTACGTTTTCGCGTACTAGTCGCAGGCCGCCGCTTCGGGAAGTCCTATTTGGCCTGCATCGAACTCTTGCGTGGAGCGATTGCCGCCCCCGGCGAGACCTTCTTTTACTGCGCCCCGACTTACCGCATGGCAAAAGACATTGCCTGGAAAGTCATGAAACGTATTGTTCCCCCGGCATGGATCAAATCCAAGAACGAAACGGACCTAAAGCTGGAACTTGTCAACGGTTCCACGATCGAACTAAAGGGCACCGAAAACGCAATGGCACTACGGGGCCGCAGTTTATCCGGCGTAGTCCTCGACGAAGCCGCATTTATGGACGCACCTGTCTGGTTCGAGGTGATCCGCCCCGCATTAGCCGACAAACAGGGCTGGGCCTTATTCATTTCCACCCCCGATGGAACGGCCAGCTGGTTTTACGAACTGTGGCAGTACTGCATCACAGGCGACGCCAACTGGAAACGGTGGAGCTTCACTACGATCGAAGGCGGCAACGTTCCACCGGAAGAAATCGAAGCTGCGCGAGGCCAACTCGACCCCCGAACTTTCCGCCAAGAGTTCGAGGCCAGCTTTGAAAACCTATCCGGCCTCGTTGCCGTCTCATTTAGCGACGCAAACATCAGCACCGCCGCAAAGGACATCCCAATCCTTCCACTACTACTGGGCGTGGACTTCAACGTGGACCCAATGACGGGAATCTGCGCCGTCAAGGACAACGACACCCTCTACGTTTTCGACGAAATCCACCTAACAGGCGGCGCCACCACCTGGGACTTCACGGAAGAAGTAATCCGCCGCTTCGGCCTGGAACGTCGCATCATGGCCTGCCCGGATCCAACAGGCGGCGCCCGCAAAACGCAGGGTGTAGGCGCAACCGACCACAACATCCTACGAAAATCCGGTTTCCGCGTCTGCGCCCCACGCAGCCCGTGGAAAGTACGCGACAAAATCACCGCCGTCAACACCGCGCTTTTAGATGCCACTGGAACGCGCCGCTGCTTCATCCACCCCCGCTGCAAGGAACTAATCAAGTCTTTCCGCAGCCTGACCTATGCCCCTGGAACGGGCCTACCAAACAAAAATCTGGGTGTAGACCACGCATTTGACGCCTTCGGCTATTTATGCCTGCAACAATTCAACCTCGCAAAATCAGGCGTAATGGGCAAAACTTCATATAGGTTGTACTGAGCTACACAAACCAATGGTTAATTACGAAGGCCCAAAAAAGCGAACCCGTGGTGATAAACGCGCCCAGGAATATATCGAGGCACGCCAACGCCGCATGTACCGGCACCAACTTGACGGCCACAGCGTACGCCAAATCGTATATGAGCACAGTGCCCGCGAAGGAATAAGCATCCCCACTGCCTGGCGCGACTGGGACCAAGTAAAACAATGGACCGAAGAGGACTGGATCCGCGACCGCGAAGCAATGTTGGGCCGCATCCAAACGATGCGCCTCCGCGTCGTCCATGCCGCCATGAAAAAAGGCCACTACCAAGTCGCCGCGCAAGTTTTGGATTCCCTGGGACGTGTTCTCGGCGAAAATACGCCCGAACAAGTCTCCGTCCAAGTTCCATCACTAAATATCCAAGTCGAACCAAAAGTAGTCACCGCGCAACTACCGCAAAGCGACGTAATCGAAGCCGAAATAACACCACAAAAAGAAGTAGATTCAGCTGAACCCAGCGAGTAAATCAATGCCCGGACACTACGGCCAAGGCAAAAAGAAGAAGCCCAAGGGAAAGAAGGGACCCAAGAAGTAGAATATGGACAGCTGTCGCGATTTCCATGGCAAAACGCGGTCTTTACGCAAATATCCACGCCAAACGTAAGCGCATCAAGGCTGGCGCGGACGAAAAAATGCGCAAACCAGGCTCAAAAGGCGCTCCAACCGCTGGAGCGTTCAAAAAAGCGGCCAAAACCGCTAAAAACCGCAAACCCAAAAAGTAAAGAACCATGGCTATTGTCCCAAACGTCCAAGTAAACCGTTACACAAACGTAGTTGAGTACACAGGCGGCACTTTAGTTAACTTAAATGACGAAATGCGCGTCCATGCGCATGCGTCCGAGTTCAGTTTTGCCGTCGAAAGCGTAGGCGCCGCCAACTTCAAGCTGGCATTTGAGGCAACTTACAATGGCGGCACTGTCTGGTACGAAATCGACACCAGCAAAACGATCACTGCCGCTGGCGAATACGTCTACTACTACACTGGGAAAGCATCGTCAACGATTCGTATCCGTATTAGCCAGATAACTTCAGGCACAGTCAACGTCACGCCTCATATTGGGATTTGTTTTAACGGTTAATGGGTACTCGAATCATCAGCGGTTTTTGCACCCATCTTGAGGTGGATTCCGAAAGCCGCACCACCGAAGCCTCCTTTGCATTTATGACACCGCAAGATCCCGAAGATTTTGCGGGTCTGATGGTGCGTCTTGCCAGCGGCATCGAAGTAATGATCGAAGTCGAGGACGAAGATGATTGAGTATCGCCGCTAATATCAAAAAAGGTAAAATGTCCGCCGCTTACTGGGCAAATCGCGAGAAATGGTGACTAAGTGACCTATTCAGTTCCCGGCCAAATCCGCACCCACCTTGTAAGTTCCAACACGCTTGGTGGAGCAGACAGTCCGTTCACCCGCACGCAAGCGGTGCTGGACATGATGAAGGGCTGGGAAATCATGAAAGCCGTAACGCTCGGCACCGAATATTTACGCGAAAATAGCGAAGCCTTCCTACCAATCGAGCCCCGCGAGGACTACACCGCATATTTAGCGCGAGTAAACCGCGCCGTATTTTCACCGTTTACCCAGCGCCTGGTGCGCGCCGCTGCGGGACTAATTCTGCGCAAGCCCATCAGTTTGGTAGGCGACCCATATTGGACGGATATTTTCGCCAAAGATGTTGACGGATGCGGCTCAGATCTAGACGAATATGCCCGCCGCCTGCTGCTGTGCTCATTAACCTACGGCCATTGTCATACACTAGTAGATTTTCCAGCTCCCACAGGTGCCCGCAGCCTTGCGGAAGAACGCGAACTTAACCGCCGCCCGTACTGGATCGAAATCGACCCAGACAACATTTACGGATGGCGCTTGGACCGCGAAGTCAACTACGGCAACCTTATCCAAGTCCGCATCAAAGAAAAAGCGGTAGTCCCTGACGGTGAATTTGGCGAGAAAGTATACGACCAGATCCGTGTAATTGAGCCCGGCCAATACCGCATCTACCGCCAGGTCGAAACAAAGAAGGACATGCAGGGCGGTTTCCCATATCCAAATGCCTTCGACGCAACAGACGCCACCTCGGACTACGAGTTAGTGGAATCAGGCGACTACAGCCTGGGTCAAATCCCTCTAGTCACAACATATGCAGGCAAGACCGACACGCTTACCAGCAAGCCCCCGCTACTGGACATCGCATATTTAAACCTGGCCCATTTCCAGCGCCAAGCCGACCTAATCCACAGCCTGCACATTGCCAGCCAACCAATCCTTGTCCTCGAAGGCTGGGACGACCAATCCAAAGACGTAGCTGTAAGCGTCAACTACGCAATGGCCAGCCAGCCTGGCAACAAGGTCTATTACGTGGAACCAGCCGCGAACGCATTTGAAGCGCAATCCAACGAAATCCGCGAGCTGCAAATGCAGATGGCCACTCTGGGCATCAGCACACTTAGCCAACAAAAATTTGTTGCCGAGTCTGCAGACGCCCGCCGCCTAGACCGCGTTGACACAAACTCAATGCTGTCGATGGTATCTCTTGACCTGGAACAATCCCTACAAAAGGCGTTCAATTTAGCCGCCGACTATGTAGGAATCGCACCACCAGAGGTAAGCATCAGCCGCGACTTCGACATCGACCGTTTAATCGGCCAAGACGTAACCGCGCTGACGGCACTGTTCGACCAAGGTGTCCTGGGACGCGACGAATTCCGCCAAATCCTTGTCCAAGGTGAAATCCTTCCCAGTGCCGGTGAACAACAAAGTGCTGAGGCCGAAGCTCAGGAAAGTGAGTCCAACCCAAGCACGGACCAGATGGAGCGGTTTATTCAAGCGCTTACCGAGTAAATAATGGCCTCTCAGCCCGAACTAACTTTGGCGCAACTGGCGGCTCTTGTAAAGCTGTCAAAAAAGCTGCGCCGAGTTCGCAGTTTACTTTCAGGCGAGGGTCCACCAACAGACCAAGGCGATCCAGGTGACTGGTACATCGACACCAAAACCAAACAGCTGTACGGACCACGCACCAAAAGCGGCTGGACCGGCACAGCCGTCGGCCTTGGGACGAAAGACCCCAAAGGCAATATACGCAACACGCAACTAACAATCAGTGGTACGCAAGCCACCGCCGCCAAGGGAGACCAAGGCCCCGCTGGTGCCGCCGGACCTACTGGCTCCGAAGGCCCCGCCGGACCAGCGGGTGCAACAGGCCCCGCGGGTCCAGCAGGTGCCACTGGTGCTACAGGTGCCCAGGGTATTCAGGGCGAAACCGGCGCTACAGGCGCTCAGGGCGTGCAAGGTGATGTCGGACCTGCGGGTCCTGCCGGACCAACTGGAACCACCGGAGCCACCGGCCCAGCAGGCGCTACAGGCTCCCAAGGCGCCACTGGTCCCGAAGGCCCACAAGGCACACAAGGTGACGCAGGTCCGACCGGACCTCAGGGCGCTACAGGCAACGCCGCAACCATATCAATCGGCACCACAACCACAGGCGCCGCTGGAACGAACGCAACAGTAACCAACAGCGGCACAAGCAACGCCGCCGTTTTAAGTTTCACGGTGCCACGCGGCAGCGACGCGGTTTTAACTGCTGGTGCGGGTATCGACATCACAAACGGCGTTGTTTCTTTCGACGAAGTGGACGAAGGAACCTATTAAGTTCTTGTAAACTACACAAGTAGACTAAACAAGTACATGGAGTATGCCTACATGGGTAAGTCCTTAGAAAAAGTGCTTAAGCCCGACGGTTCCGAAGTATGGGAACTTGTCGAACTACGCGAAGCGCAGCCTGAACCCGAGGTATGCAAAGCTGTTCGTAAGCGCAAGCCATCAAAGCCTGCGGAAGAAACCCCTAACACCACTTTTGACTTCTGACTATGGAAGAGCACGTCATTCAGGAAACGCCCGTGGCGAGTCCTGACCAGCCCGTGGCTGCAGCCGACACCGCTCCACAGCAACCAGACCCTGCGCTTGCTGCAAAAGCTGAATATGAGGCCCAGCTTGCTGCCTTAAAACAGCAAGCAACTGAAGCCGAGGAACGTTTCCAAGGCATCAAATCCAAGTTGGATGAGGTCTACAAAAAGCAGGACGACCAGCGCAAACAAACGCTGGAAGACCAAGGCCAGTGGAAAGATCTCTGGGAAGAAGCTAATAAAAGCGCCCAAGACAAAGACACACGAATCGGCGAACTGGAACGCCAGTTAGCAGACATGAGGGTCTCAAACGAAGAGGCAACCATGCGTACAAAAGCGTTATCAGCAATCAGCCAAGCTGGTGCCATCAACGCCGAGCAGATGCTGCTACTTGTACAAAACAACCTTCATAAAAAGGACAACGGCGACGTTGTAATTTTGGACAAAGGTGTTGAACAAGATATTACTAACTACTTAGGCAATTTAAAGAATCCTGGTTCAGGTTTTGAGCATCACTTCAAGCCCAGCAGTGCCGCTGGTATGGGAGCCAAGCCGACACCAAATTCTGTTATTGCCCCTGGAATGCCCAATCCATTCAAGGCCGGTAGTATTAACATAACGAGACAAATGCAACTAAAAGCAGAGGAGCCCGAACTTGCAGCTGTGCTGGAAAGGGAAGCTTCTTTGTAGCCCCGGTGGGGCTTGTCTCACCAAGTCCGTGGCTTGGACCCCGCACACACCTTTAACGTTGGTTTTCTAAGATGGCCGCACCATTTCAGAATTATTCCGGCGGTGTCCTGCTCGCGGACATCGTAAAGAGGAATAATCTCAGCACCTATGTGTCTGAGGCAGTAAAAGAGCGCAGCTTGTTCATCAAGTCTGGCGCTGTTGTTCGTAATCCTTTGCTGGATGCCCGCGAAGGCGGCACCCGCATCCAGGTCCCCGAGTTCAATCCAGTATCTCCAACTGAGGAGATCATGGACGGTACAGCTACGTGGGGCACAAGCACCGCTGGCTACCTGACTCCACAGAAGATTGGCACGGGCACCCAGATCGCGTCTATCTGCCATCGCGGTTTCGCGTATGCAGTGGACGACGTTGCAATGTTGGCAGCGGGCGAAGACCCAATGCTTCACATCCGCAACCAGCTTGCCGATGCAATCAACAAGCTGAACAGCGCACGTCTGTTCTCGCAGCTTGCCGGTCTGTTTGGCACCGCATTGTCTGCCCATTCTTTGGACAAGGCAATTGCAGCAACCAGCGGACAAGGCGAAGCCAACTTCCTGACTGCAGCTAATTTGGCTGAGGCCCGCGCTGCTCTTGGCGAGCGTGGCGATGAGCTGGACACCTTGATTGTCCACCCATCCGTTGGTTTCTACCTGTATCAGGTTGGCCTTCTTACCTTCAGCACCTCTGCATTGGCCGCTTCTGGCGCCGTGACCTGGGGTGGTGGTGGCGTAGGCGTTGGCGCACGCAGCATCGGCGAATTTGCTGGCTGTAACGTGATCATGGACCCACAGGTCAACACTGTGATTCCTGGCACCGCGACCCACGTCAAGGAGTTCCGCTGCTTCCTGATGAAGGGTGGTTCAGTTCTGGAAGGCGTCCAGCAGGATCTGCGCATTGAAGCAGACCGCAACGTGCTCTCGAAGCAAGATGTCCTTTCTGTGGACTACCACACCGCCTATCACGTGATGGGCACCAAGTGGACCAGTGCTGGTGACAACCCCACCAACGGCACTCTGGCCACTGCTGGCAACTGGGCAGCCACCTACGACACCGACCTGATCCCAATGGTCGAGCTGATCGTCAACAGCCCACTGGACACCAGCGCAATCGCCTGATCCGTCCAGCACAAGCTGATACTGCCCCGCTTCGGCGGGGTTTTTTATTGGGCTAAAATCAAAGAAAGTATTCCTGCAGTCTTGTGGCCGCAACAATCGATGCCACATTAAAGGGCGAAAACTCCAACAGCTTTGTAACGCTGGCGGAAGCAAACGCCTATTTCGAGACCGTCCCAAGTTCCAGCACCTGGGACGACAAAACTGACGACCAAAAGAACCGCGCCATCATCAGCGCAACCCGCTGGATCGACGTACTCAACTTTTACGGCGACCGTTGCAGTAATGGCCAAGCCCTGAGCTGGCCGCGCAACAACTACCACGTTGACCGGGTGGAACTTACATGTTCCGCCATCCCAGCCGACATCAAATACGCCACCTACGAGCTGGCGCGTGCGTTAGCAAACGACACGGATGCTGTCACCGGCAACACCGGAACCGAAGGTTTATATGAAGAAGTCGAGCTAGGCGAACTAAAAGTGAAGTACAACACAGATAGCCAGGCAACTGGATCTGTGAACAACATTTTTGATGTCTACCCCTGGTTACAGTCTTACCTTGGAGCCTTCACCCTGGGCGGTTCTGGGGGTTATCAAGTGCGCGTTGTTAGAGGATGAAATGTCAAAAATAGACGACACCTTTTCACCGATTCCAGCTCAGATCTTCAACGACTGGGGTCAGAACATCACGTACATCAAAACCACCACACCCCGCGCCTACGACCCAACCACAGGGGCTGTGACTGGAGCGGACACCAATGTCACGGTAAAGGGCATCATCAGCCGCCTGACGCCCCGCGAATCCGAAGGCTTGTACCAAAGCACGGACGTAAAGATTTTGATTGGTACGGAAGAGCTTGGCGATTATTACCCAACAGAAGCCGACCGTGTGCAGTATCCGCAGGCAGGTCAAACCCGCGAAGCCAAGATCATTAACATCCTGACCTATCGTGGTGACAACCCGGTGTACCACACCCTGATTGTGAGGCCACAGTAATGGCTAAAGGTTTTGGGATAGGCAAACAACTAGACCGCAACGTTTCATCGGCTCTTTTAATCGGTGCCATTAAAGCTGCGGAGCGCACAGTAGACGAGTTACAAGAGGAAGGCCCTAGTTGGACAGGCCGTTTCTCTAATTCTTGGCAAATTCAAGGCCCGCAAGGACAGCAAGTTAAGGGTGACGGTGGTCCAGGAGATGCCCGACCACTCAGATTTCGTGAAGGTCCGTTTACTGGACCGCAAGCAGCAGCAACGCTTTTAAGGACCAAAGTAACTACGGATAAAGTTGTATTTACTATTTCAAACTTTTCGGATCACGCAGCGGAAGCTATTGATGCCGTGGAACATGACAAAACTTACTATCCAAAAGGTTGGGCAATATCTCCAGATGGCCCACAAACCTCACAAGGTCAAGCCAACTTTGACCCGGTTAATGGTGGACGTAAAGACAGTAGTCGTAGAGGGGATACAGGCGGCGGTGATCCAAAAAGCATCTCAAGTCGTACAGCCCCCTTGGACTGGTTTGCAACTTTTGCAGAAGGAGGCCGCCTAGACAAAGCAATTAAAATAGAAATGGACAAAGCCTTGGCAAAAGCGTTTAAAAAATGAACTACCAAGCGATCCGGGCATCAATGGAGAACCCGTTACTGACGGCGTTTAACAACCTTGTGCCAGCAGTTCCTGTTTATTTCGACAACATCACTGCCGTACCACCAAACACAACCACCGAGTATGTGCGCGTCAACATCACGTTCGGCCTAACCAACGAACCAACGCTGACCTCTAGCGTGGATAATGCCCGTGGTGCGTTAGTAATCCGCTTGTTCACAGAAAAGGGGCGTGGTCCGGCCCGCAACCAAGAACTGGTAACAACTGCTGTAAACGTATTAGAGACCATTAATAACACATCCAAAACTACTACAGGTGTCTTTGTAAAAGTAGGAGAGATAAATGGGCCAAGTTTTTCAGCTACTGATGAATCACCGCACTTTGTAGGCCGTATTGATACAGGCTATGTAGCAACTGTGCTGTCTTAAATACTGGCTAACCTGTAGGTAGCCGGGCAGTGCCCGCAGAGACCCTTAATTTTTGGCGTAGCAATGGCCACCACCGTTCTGTCCGGCACTTCAGGTGCCCTCTACTACAAGCCCGCTGGCACAACCAGCAGTTTTGCCGAGTCTAACGTTGATACTGGCGCAGACACCATCACTGTTGGAACCTACTTGAACTTGAAAGTAGGTGATCCCGTGCAGTTTAGTGTGATCAACACTCAAACTAATGGCGCAGGCACAGGCACACTCCCCGCAGGACTTAGCCTTGCGACCACCTACTACGTTATTGCTTACACCGCCAGCACCGGAGTGCTGCAGGTGTCCGCCACCCTGGGTGGCGCGACAGTCACCATCACCGACGACGGTACAGCTGTTAGCCCTAACGCTTTCCAAGTCGCCTACGCCGCGTTCGCAGTAGTCGGACAGGTCCGTGACTGGAGCTTTGAAATCAACCGTGCTGAAATCGATGTAACCACCATCGGCCAAACCCCTGGTCAGTACGTGCCATTCCGCAGCTACATCTCCGGTTTCGGCGATGGTACGGGCAGCGCAACGGTCTACATGACCGACGAGGATGCTTCCCTTAGCAACCGCATGATCGAGGACGTGCTCCAGCGCAACCAGACTGGTGCGGCCTTCAAGCTTTACACCGACCAAGTGTTCAGCGGCGGCTCAGTCAGCGAGACCGAAAGCCGTTCCATCGAGTTTGAAGCAGTGCTGACTTCTGCCAGCATGAACGTCACACCCGATGATGCGCAGTCTGTGAGCGTAAGCTTCCGTCCATCCGGCACCCCAAGCTTCGACTTCAGCCAGACCTGATAAAGTGCTACTTAAGTAAACACATAGCCCCGGTTTTTGCCGGGGTTTTTTTATTGCGCTACGCTATAGTTAATTTATAGTCAAGCACAAATCATGCCCGCTGGATCTACTCGCGCTATCGACCGGCTGCGTAAAGCAGCAAATCTTCAGCCGAGTAAGCGTGAGGTCAAACTGTCTGACGGCACCACATTTGAAATGTGGATTAGCCCGTTAACTATGGCTGAGCGCGAACGCGCCCAGAAGCAAGCCAAGTCTGACGACGCTGGAGCGTTTGCACTGCAGCTGCTGATCGGCAAAGCACAGGACGAAAACGGCGCCAAACTTTTCTCTGCCGGTGAAGTTGATATTTTAAAAAACGAAGTCAAAGACAGCGATCTGCAGTCTTTGATGCTGGCCATTCTTGCTGACGAAGACGAAGAGCCGATGGACCCAAAATCCTAGTTGCGGAACTTCGCAAAGACAACTGGCTCATGCTGCAATTTGGCGTTGCCAAAGAGCTTGGCATGAGCTTAACAGAAGTCCGCACCACAATGACCCCAGAAGAATTAATCGGCTGGAGCGCCTATTTTCAGGTTCTTAACGAGGACCAAGAAAAACAAATGGAAAAAGCCCGCCGCCGAAGGTAGGCTATTCTGCGCCTAGAATAGAAAGCGACGTACCAGCTGTGGATCGTGGCATACAGAGCTAACATTGAGATAGGCGTAATTGGTACAGATAAACTGCGGAGTCTTCGCAGAGATTTAGATGGACTTAACAATAAACTTAAAGAAATAGATGAAAACGCAGAAATATTTGAAGCGCCGATACGAAGCATCGCAAGCTTTAGTAGAGCCTTACAAACAGCACAACAGAATTTAAGTTTAGTTGAATTAGCGACTGACGATGAAGCTAAAGCCATTAAAGATTATGTAACAGCTTTAGGAGCATCTAACGATGCCGTTGCCAGACAAAACCAGTTAATTCAGCAAGAAGTAACACTTAGAAACAAGGCCAAAAAATCAATAGAAACCCGGCGCAAACGTGACGAATTTCTTGCCGGACCAGGCAGAACCATAGGTGCCGAAAAATCCGCTCAACGCGCAGCAAAAGAAAGCGCAAGACGCCAGCGTGAGTTTAAAGAAATTGAAGGCTACAACAGATCTATATTTAAAATTGAGCAAGGCTTCAATAAAAAAATTAGAGACTATGAAATAGATACACTACTTAAGACGTTTAAACTAGAAGAAAATTTACAAGATAGAGCTTTTAGAAACGCGCTTGATCTAGATAAAAAAGAAGGTGCTGCTTTTGATGCAGAACTACAACGCCGCGTGCAAGCAACACGAGCAGCTGACCGGGCTGCTAGCGAAGCAAGACGACTTACGGGCCAAAGCAGCCCAATCGATGGTGCGGTAAACATACCCGGCAGTCCTGCGGCTAAACGGCGCACTGCAAACAGACAGGCCATTACTAGGGGCGCAGGTATTGGTTTAGCAACTGCAAACATACCAGGCTCAAACATCGCTCAAGCAGCTGCGATTGGTGCAGGTTTTGGCGGTCCTAAGGGTGCAGCCATTGCAGCAAGCGTTGCTGCTGTATCACAGGCTATATCAGGTCTTGTCAGGTTAGGGCCAGAAGTCGCAAAAACTGAAGCTCAACTCAGCAAGCTAAATATCGCTCTGCGTGGAATCCTAGGCAGTAAAAGTGAGGAGGGCTTCAAAGCAATTGACCGGGCTGCCCGCGACTTTAACCAGCCGATCTTAGATGCCACAAGAAACTTTACGCAACTAAGTGCCGCTGCAACAGCTAACGGCAACAGCGTTAAACAGACAGAAACTTTATACCGTGCTTTATCCGCCGCAACCAAGGCCACAGGTGGTGATGCACAAGATCTTAGCGGCGTACTACGAGCGGCAACCCAAGTCATATCAAAAGGGGTTGTAAGGTCCGAAGAGCTTAGGGGGCAAATTGGCGACCGCCTCCCTGGTGCGTTCCAGCTGTTTGCCCAGGCCACAAACCGTTCTGCGGAAGAACTGCAGAAGGCTTTAGAGCAAGGCGAGGTTAGCGCAGACGAGTTTGTAACTACATTCTCAGACTTTATTCTCAAGAAATTTGAGCCTGCAGCCCTAAGAATCGGTGACTCCCCAGCCGAAGCCGGAGCCCGTCTAACCAAAGCACTAGAAGACGCTAACCGTGCAGCAGGACCACTACTGTTGTCCCTCGGAGCAAAATTTCAAGACTTTGCTAAGGATGCAATTGAGGCCGTTACACCACTATTAAATCAGTTAAATAAATTCTTTAAGCTGGACCGGGCAGGTAAAAACCAAACACTTGCGGACATACGAAAAAATAAAATTCCTGAACTTACTGAGAGAACTGCAAATTTAAAGAAAGGTGATCCTAGGGATCTTATTCGTGATCCAAATGCTAATATTTTTTCAGGTTTACTTTTTGGGGACAGCGTAACCACTCGTGGGATAGCTCTACAAGAAGCGCAAAAAGAACTTAAAAGTTTGCAGGGGCGGGAAGCCCAACTTACTCAAGAACTATTCCCTACAGGTGGACTAGACCCATTAAAGCCAGGACCAGAGACCGAAGATTTAAAAGGCGCACCAAGGGCACCAAAGCTGCCTACATCAAAAGGTTTCCAACTGCAGCAACAAATAAGTCAAGAGCTACTGAAACAGTTTGATATAAAAACAAAGTACATGCAGCTTAATATGTCCGAGTCGGAGGCTCTGGACTTTCAAAATACTCGTTTACGTGAACGTTTGCAGCGGGAGGAAAACTTACTTGAGTTCCAGCGCCAGCAAGCCCTAGCCACCAGTAAGTACGCTGCAGACGCAGCGCTAATTAACGAGCTTTTCAACACCCGCTTAGTAACCCTTAGAGGTCAAGTTGAAGCGCAAATACAGCAAAATTTAGCCAGCAAAGAGCAACTTGCGATACAGGAAAAAATCACTCAGCTAAGACGACAAGAAGAACTTGAAGGTCTTGAACGCGGCCTAAGGCGGGATATTGCTGACGTGGAACGTAGGACGGCTTCGCCGTTTGGTGGTGACGAAGCAGAACGCGCTGACTTACTTATTAAGCAAACACGGCGGTACGAGGATGTAATCAACGGACTAACTGCATCAATTAAAGAACAAGAGGAACTTCAAACATCAAAAGATGAAAAAGTACGCGAAGCTGCCACAAAAGAAATTGCGCAGTTAGAGGAAAAAATAGCTTTAAACGAGATACTACTTCCTGTACTAAACCAAGTAGAGCAGGCGGAATTGCGCCAAAACCAGTTAATGGAGAAGTACGGCTTTATTGCAAACGAAGCCGCCACTGCAATGTCATCTGCTGTGCAGTCGATTGTTACAGGCACTGGTTCGGTAGAGGAAGCTTTTAGTAACATGTTCGCCAACATCGGTAAAGCCTTTATCGACATGGCCACGCAAATGATGGCGCAGCAGGCATTCATGCTTATTCTCAAAGCGTTAGGCGGCGGTGGCAGCAGTCCGTTAGGTAGCGGAATGGGAAAACTGTTTAATTTCGGCGGTGGCGGTGGAATGTTTAGCCCAGGTGGAAGTGATAGCACCTTTGGGTTAAGTTTTGCTGGCGGCGGCTTTACCGGCAATGGCCCGCGTTCAGGCGGCCTCGACGGCCAAGGTGGATTTTTAAGTTTGCTCCATCCTCAGGAAACAGTTATTGACCACACAAAATCGCGAGATGCGATGTCGTTCTACGGTGGCGGCGGTGGTACGCCTGCCTATAGTCCCAACATCCAGGCCACAACAATGCCGGACGGGATGCAGTATGTCACCGTGGAACAGATGAACTCAACGGTTCAGGCAGGCATGAAGGTAGCTGCGAACCAGGGAGCTGCAGGCGGTCAAAGTAGAACAATGAACGCTCTGCGAAACAGCAGGTCACAACGTTCCAAGATTGGACTAGGCCGATGAGTTACACCCGCATTACTACGTTCATCACAATTGATGAAGGCCCAAAAGTCCCATTCCATCCCGATTTTAAGCCCCGCTACCAAAACAGCACCCTTGGAGAGATTGGTGAGTTTAAGTATTTGTCCTTCATCTACCAAGGCGCGGCAAAAAACAGAACAGGCGACAACATCGAATCGAGTTTAATTCTGTCTGCAAATCTACTGAGCATGAATGCAGCTCGTAGCGCCGTGAGGAAAAAGGCAAAAGTCAAGGTCGAGACTTACGTCATGAACAGCACTTTTACCGAGACACAAAGACTGCTGACAGAAGAGAACTGGATAGCTGCCAGCATGTCTTATGACACCGAAACGATAGAAATACTGTTGAGCAGCGCCATCGATGCAGTAGGCGCAAACGCTCCAAACCGTGTGCTTACCCGCGATTTAGTCGGTGCTCTGCCTGTATCCGGCACTATTACCAACCGTTGAACCCGTATCTTTTGCTGGGACGCCCTTACAGGCTGGGCGGTGATTTTGTCAATTACGAAGGCGGCGACTGCTTGTCACTGGCGCGAGCTGTGCTTACTTACTACGGCATTAGCACACCTGAACCTCAGCGTAATTGGTATCGGCGTTTAAGACGCGGTGACACCAGTGTCTTTAAGGAAGAGCTAGAACGCTGGGGGCAGCAGACGACTCACCTAGACTGTGGGGTAGTTGCGCTATGCAGGTCTGAAAATGGCTATGGCATGGCAGTTTATTTTGAAAACGGATGGCTGAACTTCGGAGAGTCGGGGGTTCGTTGGAGTCCCATCGAGCATTTGCAACCCCACGAGTTTTACTGCCCTCGGAAATACAGATAATTGAAGCTTTAGGGCTTACTGAGGATGAATACTGGGAATTTTTACGTTTAAACGATGAGTACAACGGCAAGCGAGCGGAAGCGTATGCCCATATCCCCGACATAAGAAACGAGCCAGCAACAACAGCAATCATTGTCAATCTTGTAGTTGGTCTTGCCTTAACCGCTGTATCAGCCCTTTTAGCACCAAAACCGCGATCACCAGAACAAAAGAAGGCGGGGCCGCAATTAGCAACAGAGGGCCAAACCAGCCGTAGCCGGTATGCGCCACAGTCATCGTTTGACTCGATCCAACAATTAGCAGTATTGGGTTCTGTTATTCCGTTGGTATACACCAATCAACAGACCCTTCCGAGCGGACCAACCTATGGCGGTGTTCGCGTAAACAGCTCGCTGATCTGGTCCTTAATGACAAGCCTAGGGCGTAATCAACAACTCAGGGCTTTGATGCTATTTAGCCATGGCCCGGTCGAGGGACGCCCTGATTTTGAAGGTTACGCTATCGGTGATTTATTGGTAGCGGACTATGCACTTGGAAAGATAGCTCTGTACTTCAAACACAACCACAATGGTGGACGTTTTTCCCATGATGATGCGTACCCAACTGATATGGAACCACCGTATGACACCAGCAAAGGAGTTGATCCATTCGCTTTTAAGTGGGCAAATGGTTTAGTCCAATATTTCAGTGGTGCGCGGACGCCATCAACTCAAGCTGTGTTTGGTACGTTTGCTTGCTTGCCTAACGGCAACCGGTACAGAGTAAATTATGAATTATTGCTCAAACCCGACAGTATAGATGGTGACGTAGAGGATGACATCAGGGATAAACAAAGAAAAATTCGCGATTCTTATCCTAGATATGGCTACGTTTATGGCCCAGGGAAGACTGACGATAAGTATGTGCCTGCGGGTAGTGAAGTTACCTACGTGCTAGCATCCAATACATTCAATGACCAAGCTTACGGCGCTGGAGGAATTGTAGACATCCAGCAGGCTACAAATAATGGGCGTATTGATGCAGATAGCAATTTAATTGTTGGAGAAACATACTTAATTGGTACTGGCTATGGCGTGTTGGTCAATAAAGAAGGTAGCCCTTGGGCTCCAGGTCGCCAAGTAAAAGCCGTATTCAGGATGACAACAGATGCTCAAATTGACACAAGAGATGAAGAACGAAAAGAAAAACCTGAAAATCTATCAATTCAGCGGATTGCCGTGGCAACTATTAGCAACAACAGAGCCTGCAATAGAACTGATCTGACTATAAAATCAACGGTTTACAGGAAAATTAACGGATTTCCAAACGTCAATTCTCAACCAAACCAAGCGACAATTGACCGGTACGAGGAAAAAGACGGAACAATTACTCTCGGGCAGCTCAACATTTACAACAAACGCCAATCTTTCTTTGCTTTGCTGTACCGCAAACAGGGGGATACTACTTGGATTAACATAACACCTGAAGGGACAGGGTTTGTCGTAGAAGGCCGGACGCCAGAAGCTGTTTACAACCAAATATGTATTATCCACCCGGACACAAGCACTGAGGCTTATGAGTATCAACTAGCGCCGTTGGCGGGAGCCGCTGTTGCTAGGTACTGGGGTTTTCCAGGACAAGAGCGCTATATGTACTTTTTAGATGCAGCAGGAGCCTATGACAATGCATGGAAGCAACCTGAACAAAACGTGTTTGAGCATAATGGTTTTTCAGTTTGGTACACCGGCTATAGGAAATTGTTCCGTCGCGACGAAGGTTCCAATAAAGAATGGGAATTGTACGGTGTCACAATTGGCCGAGGTTACGACCTATATGGGGACGTTAATGTTGGCGGCGTAAATGGTGAAACTGTTAACTTGCGATATGGGGACGCTTATCAAGACTTTGTTGTTTATGACGCAGAGGAATTATCAAACCAGTCTGCACCAGAGCATGAAATTGTTAGCGTAAATGAGATTCTTTACACTGATCCTGCTGCGGCATACAGTGACCTCGTATACGCAGGTATAAGGCTAAATAGTGGTACAGAATGGTCGAGCTTTAACGAGTTATCCGCCTACTTCAAGCAGGGCATTTCAGTTAAAAAGTTGCTTTTCGCTTCCAAAGAGGCTGCAACTAATTTGTTGCCCGAAATTGCCTACGACCTACTGACAAATACAGAGTATGGTGTCGGCGAACTTGTAGGCGAGAGCCAGGTAGATATCAACGAAATGCGGAGTGCTACTCTGTTTTGCCAAGCCAATAGTTTCTTTTGGGACGGCGTAATTGGCGAGCGCGTCAATATAAGAGAATGGATCTACGAAAACGCTGGTTACTGCTTATTGCAATTTAGGATCAAAGGCGGACGGTTTAGCCTGTACCCTGACGTGCCATTCGAAACCTCAGGGCAGATACAAAAAACCAAGCCAATTTCGCCCAAAGTTTTATTTACTGACGGCAACATGAAAGACCTGCAGGTCAGTTTTTTGTCCCCAGAAGAGCGCCAGTTATTCAAGGCAACAGTTCTATGGCGTCAAGAAACAACAAACGGCTTCCCTCAAACTAGGACAGTTGTTGTGACCCTTACTAAAGATGAGGATAGCCGCAGCCGCAGTCCCGATAACGACCCAGAAGAAACATTTGACATGTCTGGATTCTGCACGAGCCAAGAGCACGCAGAAACATTTGCCAAGTACGCACTAAAGACGCGCCAACTGGTGGATCACGGCATCAAGTTTCAAACAACTCCTCAGATGGCGATGGGACTAGAACCCGGCGAATATTTTCAGGTCGCTTCTGCAGTCACCCATTCCGATACAGACCTTGGTAGCCGCCTAAATAACGGATCTATCGACGGCGAAGGTAATATTATCGGTTTGGATTTAGATAATGATACATACGAAGTGCAGTACTGGAAACCTGGAACACAGGCGCTTAACACTGATCAGCTTCAGGTCGTAAAGGGAAAAACTTCAAACAGTACATTATGGGGCTCAATTTTTGCAGTGTCTAGGTGGAACAACCCTCAGACCCGTGTTTACAAGCTGGAAAGCCTGACCTATGCAGAAGACGGGCTTGTAGAAGTAGCAGGGAGCGTCGCTCCGCTAACCGACACCGGTTTGCTGTTAACTTTACAATGGAAAGATCCGGAGGCTTCCTATGACAATCATTTCGTGGTGAGGGCTGCCTAATGTCAGTTACATTCAAGCCTGAAGACCTTCGCCCGTCTGCCAGGTCTTACAAACCTGGGACGTACCCGCAAACGTTTTTCCAATCGCTTAACGGCTCCACAACGGTCGTTCAATTTGGTGCCCGTAATTTCGATGCCGAACTCACTTTGCAGTTTTCCAACATTGAAGACACTGCGGCAGACACCATCATTGGTGTTTATGAAAAAGCAAATGGTGTATGGGACTACGTGGATTTTAATAACACTAAAGCTATGGACGCAGCTAGCGACGAGATGCAGTCACGAATGAAAGAAGGCTCACCGTTGAAATGGCGCTTCAAGGAGCCGCCAACAGTTACCTATAAATTCCGCAATCGCTGCGATGTGTCTTGCACCTTTACTGCTTTCCTCGATGGCGTTTAGACTAGAGACACGATCTTTTACCCGCAATGGCCTTCTCTAGCGGCATCAACGGAAAACTTTATTTTGGTTCAGCGGTTTCCGCTACAACGCTGGTGGGGCAAGTAAAGAACTGGACATGGTCTGTGGCACAGACTGTTTTAGACACCACGTCACTTTCCGACACTGACAGGACTGTTATTCCTAGCACCCGTTCAACCACTGGCTCATGCAGCCTTCACTATTACGGCAGTAGTTCGACAGCGTCAAGCCTAATCGACAAGATTGTAAAGACTGGCGCGAGCCTTGGTGATGGCACTAATGCTGAGTCCACTCAAGTGACGTTCAAGCTTGAAGTTGACGGAAGCACCATCACGATTCCGGCTTACATCACCAACGCGAGCATGACTTGCTCTGTGGGCGAAGTCGTATCTGTTGACATCACTTTTGAAGCTGACGGCGCTGCTGTTCAAAATAGCTTGTGATCGATGTCTGTTTATTTAGGCAATGAAGGCGAAGTTGAGCTTCAACGTGTTGAAACAGGTCGCGGGCTTCGCAGTGAGCTGGCTCCGTCTGATGTCAATGTGGGCCGCAAACGCTTTAGCGTAGATTTTGCGCTTGGGGCGTTAATTACTGGCGACCTAATCACGATTGCAGTTGACAACGGCGCGACACTAGAACTGGTTAGTGGCCATAGCTACCCGGACTGGACAGGCTATGTTCACGTTGACGAAGTTGGCGGCATAAGGCTTTACAGCACTTTTGCTTTTGCGTTGGCAGGCGGCATTCCTAATGCATTGGCGTTGGTTGCGCCTAGCGTTACAAGAGCAATCAAAATAACGACACGAACCGACCTGTTTAAGTGCGTCGCTCAAGTCAAGAGCTTCGACATGACCACAAGCCGGGATCTAGTGCAGACCACGTCTTTATCCCAAGAATTTCAAAGCCAATATGAGGCCGGGTTGATCAGTGGACAAGGCCGGATGTCTTGTTTCTGGGAGCACCAAACAGGCACCTCTGAAACGCTTGAGTTTTCGGTGTATTTGGCGCGTCTAGTTCTTCGGCTGCAGCAAGGTGCAAGATTCAGGGGCAAATTTTATATCTACAAAAACGAGCAAAACGAGTCCTCCGTTTGGTACGAGTGTGACTGCATCGTTAGTAGCGTGCAAGTGTCTGTCGAACCTACCGAAGCAATTACAACTGAGGTTGATTTTGTGACGACTGGCCTGATCACGCTTCGTCAAGACTCATCACTGAGTTACATCCTTCAAGAGGACACAAACAAAATTCTGTTGGAAAGCAATCAGAGCGGCGCTTTGCTACAGGAAGAAAGCGAGTAGCAGCCCTTAGACTGGTGGTACGAGTACAGAACCTGAATGCCTGATCTAGAAATTTCCGGGCTGCCGCAATTAGCAGGTTCTGACCTGCAGGGCACTGACCCTATCGCAATAGCAGACATCTCAGCTTCTGAGACAAAGAAGCTAACAGTTGCAGACTTATCGACTTATGGCGTCACGTTTATTCCTGACGGCACAATTTCAGGCGACAAAATTACCAGCCTGATTGGGACGAAATTAGTAGCAAATTCGGTCACAGCTGACCAGATTGCGGCAAACGCAATTGGCAGTAGTGAACTGGCCAATTTAGCTGTTGATACGGCAGCTATTCAAGATGGAGCGATCACCGACATCAAGCTAGCCGGGGGCATTGACGGCACCAAGATCCTTGCCTTGTCGGTTGGCGATGCAAAAATTGTTGACGTAGACGGCGCAAAGATACTTACCGGAACTGTTACTGCAGACCAGCTAGGAACCGACGCAGTTACGGCGACAGAGTTAGCTGACAATGCTGTTGATACCGCTGCTGTCGTAGACGGAGCAATCACCAACGTTAAGATAGGCATCAATATTGATGGCGCCAAAATACTTGCCGCATCAATAACCTCTACTCAGCTAGCAGCTAACAGTGTTACTGCATCTGAACTTGCCAGTTTGTCTGTAGATACTGCTGCTATTCAAACCGCAGCAGTAACAGACTTAAAAATTGCGACCGGTATTAGTGGAACAAAACTTACTGACGGAACCGTTAGTGACGCCAAGATTACTGGTCTCGATGGGGCAAAATTAACTGCAGATTCCGTAGACACAGCGCAGCTCGCAGCAAATTCAGTCACGTCAGTCGAGCTAGCGGCTAACAGTGTTGGGTTGTCTGAACTTTCCGACGCATCAGTAGACACTGCTGCTGTAATTGATTCTGCAATTACAGATGCCAAGCTAGCCTCAGGAATTAGCGGCAGCAAACTCACCGACGCAACCGTTAGCGACGCTAAAATTATCAGCCTTGACGGAGGCAAATTAACTGCTAACTCCGTAGATACAGCGCAGCTTGCAGCGGACTCAGTTACATCAACTGAATTAACGGCGAACAGCGTTGGGTCCTCTGAACTTATTGATCTATCGGTAAGCACTGCAACCGTTCAAGACGCAGCCATAACCGACATTAAATTAGCAAGCGGAATTGACGGAGCCAAGCTAACTAATGGGTCTATTTCAGACGTAAAAATAGCCGATATAAGCGGAGCAAAAATTGCTGATGATTCAATAACGGCTGTCAAGCTTGTCTCAGGCATAAGCGGCGCCAAGCTAACTGACGCTTCAATCGGTGACGCCAAGATTATCGGCCTTGATGGCGCAAAATTAACGGCAAATTCTGTAGGCACGACGCAACTTGCAGCGGACTCAGTTACAGCAACTGAATTAGCGGCAAGTAGTGTTGGTTCGTCTGAACTTGCCGATTTATCAGTAGACACTGCAGCAATACAAGATTCTGCTGTTACAAACGCCAAGCTTGCACCAGGAATCAACGGCAGCAAGCTTATTGACGCAACTATTGGCGACGCTAAGATTACTGACCTTGATGGAGCAAAACTTAATGCAGGTTCTGTCACAGCCACTCAAATTGCAGCAAATGCAATCGGCTCTTCGGAGCTAGCTGATAACAGCGTAGACACTGCAGCTGTAATTGATTCCGCGATTACAGATGTCAAGTTAGCCTCAGGACTTGATGGCGGAAAACTTACAGCGGGTACAGTTGCTAGCAGTCAATTAGGCACAGATTCCGTATTAACAGACAAGATTCAAGACGGCGCAGTTACTGACGCCAAGATAAACAATTTTATTAACGGGGCAAAGCTGAGCGCCAGTACCGTTCCAAACACAGCTTTGGGAACCGTCACTGATCGAGGCTTAAACCAAAGCACCGGCAGCATTGGGATTGCAAATGTCGTCACGGCTAGCACGCAGGCCGGAATTACTTGGGACGGCACGGGACTGATCACTGCAGCAACAGGGTCAATTCCGTCAGCTGACTTACCTGTTGCGACGGCCACCACACCCGGCGCCATTTCAGTTCCTGCGGCTGGCGGGTTAGCTGTTGACGGTGCTGGTGCGGCTTCTATTGCTAACTCAATTACGGCTGCCACAAAACGCGGCATTGAATACGACGAGCACGGCAGCATTATTAGCGTCACCGATGTTGTTCCAGTTGCTGGAATCCCGCTTGCTACTAGCAGCACAGTCGGCGGTGTAAAAGCACCTGGCCCAGACATAACGGTTGATGTCAGTGGTGCGCTTGCGTTGGGCAACTCTGGCGTAACCGCTGGCACTTATCCCAAAGTTGTTGTCAACGCTAAAGGTGTTGTAACCACAGGCAGTGCTCTACAAGCATCAGATATTCCCGATCTTGATGCAGGGAAAATAACCAGTGGAACGTTTGGGTCAGGATTCCTTGCTGCAAACAGCGTTACGGCAGCGCAGCTTGCTGATTACGGAATTGCGAAGATCAGCAGTAGCCAGCCAACGCCAGAATTTGCGGGCCAGCTTTGGGTCAACCCCACAGACCGGACAGCTTATGTTTGGGTCGGTCAAGTTGACCCACCTGAGGGGTATTATTTACCGCTAAATAACGAGTTTGGAGCGGCAGCCAACCTGCGTTTTGGTGGCACGTATGACGCCAACGCAAACACAATTGCAAGCCTAAATAACTACGGCTCAGAAGCTGGTTTGACTGTTGGGTCTGCGTTAGTCGCACCAACCTCGGCAAGTTCTGGTGTTTATCTACTTGTTACCACTGCTGGAACGGGTACAAATCCCGCGCCCGCTGTTGCACTGGACGTTGGTGACTGGATTTTAAGCCCAGGGTCTGGAACCACCTGGACCCATGTAAATCTTGTCGGCGCAGGCATCAGCGTCATTGACGCAGGAAGTGTTACTTATGACGGCACCGGTTTAACGCCTGCGTTTACTGGTGTTGCAGATGCCGGAGCAGCCATTGACGCGCTGTGGGGCCGAACCCAAATCGCAACGCTTGCAGTTAAAGGAATTGTGCTTGAAAGCACTGAGGTGACTGTTGACAACAGCACGGGCGCAATGGCCGTGGGGGTTGTTGATGAAGGCTCGTATTAATGGCAAACTTTACTTATAACGGTGAATACCTGCCGCAAGGCGGCAAGATCGGTGAATTGCTGGTCAAGGTAAGCAATGCCGACTATTACGTGCAGTATAAAAATCTGACTGAAATTATTGCTGAATACGATGTGGAGATAGACGAAGGCGAATACTAGAATGGTCTAGTAACGCCGTCCGGCAAAGGAGTTAAGGCATGGCCACCTATAAGCACATCCGCAGCAACATTGACAGCAAGCGTCCCACCACAAGCTTGGCTGATGGCCAGATTGCCATTAACACCAATGTTGCAAGCCCCGGTGTATTTTTCAAGGACTCCGCTGGTACGGCCCTTGTAAAAGTAGGCCCTGTGCATGTTGGCACAACAGCCCCAAATGCAAGCCCAGCGACTGGCGGCAGCACCGGAAATTCTACGGGTGAGCAATGGCTTGATACAAGTCTTAGCCCACCAGAGCTTAAGGTTTGGAACGGTAGCGCTTGGGTAAGTTCTGGCGGTTCTGGCAGTTCCGTAACTGCTGGCGATGGAATCGACGTAACGGGTTCTGCTGTCAGCGTTGACTTAAAAGCCAATGGCGGCTGTGTTATTGAATCGACCGAATTAGCAGTTGATTTAGGCGCAAGTTCTATCACCGGAACACTGGCTGTTGCCGATGGAGGAACAGGAGCAACCACTGCGGGTGCCGCTAGGACAGCGTTGGGCGTTGCTATTGGAAGCAATGTTCAAGCCTATGACGCTGATTTAACGGCTCTTTCGGGAATGCAGACAGGAGCCTCAACGGCTCTTGCTGCATTAACAAGTACCGAAGTTGCAATTTTAGACGGAGCAACGGTAACGACAGCTGAGTTGAATTACGTTGACGGCGTCACATCTAGTATTCAAACTCAGCTTGATGCAAAGCAAGCAAGTGATGCTGAACTGACCACCTTGGCAGGGATGGCGTCAGGCACTGCCACTAATTTGGCGGCACTTAGCGCAGCAGAAGCTTCAATTCTAGATGGAGCAACGGTAACAACAACTGAGTTGAATTACGTTGACGGCGTTACGTCAAACATTCAGACACAGATCAATGGCAAACAGGCTTCTGACGCGCAGCTGACCACGCTTGCGACTATGTCTGCAGATACCGCTACTAGCTTGGCGGCACTTACCAACACAGAAGTTGATGTCCTAGATGGAGCGACAGTTACTACCGCAGAGCTCAATATTCTTCACGGAGCAACACTAACAACAGCTGAGTTGAACTATGTTGATGGAGTCACGTCAGACATTCAGACACAGCTTGATGGGAAGCAAGCTTCTGATCCTCAATTAAGCACTCTTGCGGCCATGCCCGCAGCTACTGCCACCAATTTGGCGGCACTAACTTCAGCAGAGGTAGCCATTCTTGACGGAGCAACGGTAACAGCAGCTGAGCTTAATTACGTTGATGGGGTTACATCTAACATACAAACTCAACTAGACGGAAAACAAACGAGCGACGCGCAGTTAACCACTTTGGCTGGAATGGCGGCAGCTACTGCCAATAGTTTGGCGCTTTTAACTGACGCAGAAGTCCAGATTTTAGATGGAGCAACACTAACGACAACAGAGCTGAACTACGTCGATGGAGTCACTTCTAGCATTCAATCCCAGCTAAACGCAAAACAAGCTTCTGATGCTGAATTGACTACCTTGGCGGGAATGTCAGCAGGAACCGCGACTAATTTAGCGGCGCTAAGCTCAACAGAGGTTGCAATTTTAGACGGCGCAACTGTCACAACAACAGAGCTAAACACGCTTGACGGAGTAACAGCAACAACAACTGAATTAAATTATGTTGACGGAGTTACGTCAAACATTCAGACTCAGTTAAACGCAAAGCAAGCGTCTGATGCTGAGTTGACTACCCTTGCTGGGATGGCGGCAGGCACTGCCACCAGCTTGGCAGCATTGACCTCGACAGAGGTTGCGATTTTAGATGGAGCAACTGTAACAACAACTGAGCTTAATTACGTTGATGGGGTCACGTCAAGTATTCAGACACAGTTAGATGCAAAACAGGCTTCAGACACGGAGTTAACTGCTCTTGCAGGAATGTCTGCGTCGACCGCAACGAACCTTGCTGCGTTGAGTGGCACCGAAGTTGCGATTTTGGATGGAGCGCTAGTCACCACAGCAGAACTCAACATTTTGGATGGTGGAACGGCGGCAACCTCAACAACGTTGGCAGCTGCTGATAGACTAGTTACCAATGACGGTGGCACAATGGTGCAAGTTGCCCTAAGTGACTTGGTCACGTTTTTTGAAAACGGAGCCGTGTCAGGCTTTTCCATTGATGGAGGCACGTTCTAAAAATGGCTATTCCAATTCGCCACAAAAGAGGCACTAGCGACCCTGCCGCTGGCGATTTCGCAAGTACAGCGGAGTTGCTTGTCAACACTACAGATGGGGGCCTGTTTACAAAAACAGATGGCGGGGCCGTTGTTGAAATTGCGACAGCTGACATCCCTCAGAACTCAAAAACAGCTGCTTATACCCTTGTCTTAGGCGATAACGGGAAACACATCAACATAACGACCGGCGGAGTAACCGTTCCAAGCGGTGTATTTAGTGCTGGAAATGTGGTCAGTATTTACAATGACAGCTCAAGTAATCAGACAATTACACAGGCTGCAAGTGTAACTTTACGCCTTGCAGGGACTGCAACGACAGGGAACCGAACGTTGGCACAATACGGGCTCGTGACTGTGCTTTGTGTTGCCTCAAATGAGTTTGTGATTAGCGGAGCAGGTTTAACATAATGGGCATCCAACAAGCTTTATTTGCTCAAAGCCAAGGACCGGGAGAGTGGACAGTTGTTGACTTTCACAGGTATGTAGCTGACGGGTCAACGTTCACTTTAAACAATCTACAGCAAAATGATCTTATTTTTGTGCAGATTGGCTCAGATTTTGTCACACCAGGTACTGTAAATGACAGTAATTTTACAACTATATCACAAGGATTCTTTAACAGTCTTGGTTACATGCGTAGCAGTTCAGTTTATAGCTCAGCATCGTCAACGCTTTCTTTTACAATTTCAGGCAATCAACCAGATTACGGAATAGCCGTAGCTTTTCGATCCCCAAATCAAACAGGGTCTTATGGCACACTATCAAATTTGCAGTTTGGCTATGGTACAGGCACTCCTACTCACTACAACACAAATGTTTCGCTTTCGGCTGATTCTATGGCACTCTTGATAGCACAGGTAGATGACGACGATGCTTCTCCTATGGCCGGTCCTACTGGCACCACTTTGATCGCTGAAGACGTACTTTCTCCCAGAGGGTCCCTAGGATTTGCGTATCAGGTGATCTCAACAGCAGGTACTTATTCGTGGGGTTCATGGACTACGACCGGCACTGATAGTTGGTTCGCTTTAATTATGGAGCTAAAAGAAGTTTGATCAATGGACCGCCACACGTTTGAAAATTGGAAACGTGTGAAGGAGGCTTTAGAAAGAGCCAACAAGACCGACTGCGAATTTTACAAACGCGCAGTGGCGATCTTATCTGGTAAACCAGACCCTCTAGACTTAAAGTAATAAGGCTAGGACTCGTGATTGAAATTTACGCTGCAATCCTAGGGGCATCCGTAGGCATTGCTGGGATGAGCGTATCTGGTTTTACTAGACGCACCAGTGAAAGTCGTGAAGCGGTTATTCGCCTCACAGCTGGCGTTGAGTCTATCGCAACAAAGCTCGAAGATCTACACCAAGACATGAAGGCAGAAAAAGTGCAGGCCAATTCTGACCGCCGCGAAATCTACGAACGCCTTAACGACCACGCAAACCGCATCACCGTTCTGGAGTACAAAAGCCCACAAGGCTAGTATTAGACAAAATCCTGAACACCATGAACATCGAAGAAATTCTTGGTCACCCCGCTTTTTGGGTTGTCGTCGCCGCTGCATCCGAGCTAATTGGCATGAGCAAACTGAAGGACAACAGCCTTATCCAGTTTTTGTTTACTGCAATCCGAAGCATTAAACCCGGAAAAAAGGGCTGATACCACCTGACGGGCGCTGGATTGTTTTGTTCAGCACCCGTTCCATGTGGAGCAAAGCCAACAGGGCCATCCAGGGCCGTAAGTTTTATGCAACACTGCCCAAAAAACTAGACCAAGCTGAAGAGGACTGGCACGCAACCCAGCCTGTCGCAGTACCACCTCCACAGCGCCTTGACGACCTGCACCTTCGCGCACCATGGCATGAGCCCAAACACCCCGGTCCACCTGAATGACCTATTCCGTTACTACCGGAAACTGCCGCATCAGAGTGCTGCGCTAGTAGAACTTGAAGCCGAAATTTTAAAAGTACAGCCAGACATCCTCAACCGTGACCAGCCCTGGTACGGAACATGGATTTCGGCTGTAAATGATAAAAGGTACGGCGCGGCGGTGGAACTTATCAAAGAATTTGAAGGTTGTCATTTAACTTCATATATATGTCCTGCTGGCGTACCAACGATTGGCTATGGGAACACCCGGTATCCCGAAGGCCAAAACGTAAGGTTAGGCGAAAGCATTAGCCAACAGAGGGCCGAAGAAATGCTGAACTTAGAAATACAACAAACCGCAGACATTCTTGAAACAGACATACCGTTTTGGGCAAGCATGAGTTCCAACCAAAAAGCAGCCCTAATCAGCTTTGCCTTTAATCTTGGAGCGTACTTTTACGGCTTACCAGGGTTTAGCACCATTAGCCGTGTACTAAAAAACCACGAATGGGACCAAGTACCGGATGCTTTATTACTTTATCGTAACCCTGGTTCGCATTTTGAAGAGGGCTTGCGCCGTCGTCGCATAAAAGAAGGCCACGTATGGTCAACACCGTAATTGTTGCCGGAGTTACCATACAAGTAGCTGCAAGTCAAATGTGGTGTTGCAGTCTATTGAGCGGTGGTAGTGGACCACCAGATTGACGGGACTGAGCTGGTATCCCGTAAAAAGGCCAAAGTGCGTTTTCGTGACCATATCCTGCAGCAATGGAACTACTGCTGCGCCTATTGCGCTGAACCATTGGGCAAGAATGCAACGCTAGATCATGTAGTCCCAAAATGGAAAGGAGGTATAACAGAGCAGCGAAACCTAGTGGGGTGCTGCTTTTCCTGCAATAGCCACAAATCAGGCCACGACTGGAAAGACTGGTACAGAGAACGTGACTACTGGAACGAAGCCCGCGAAGCCCGCATTTCCGAATGGACGGAGCAGTGAAGCACGTCTGCAATGGTACGTGCTTTTTGTTCGTTAGTCGTCTCTATGCATAAACCGCCGCCTGAAGTGCAGACTATAAACCACTGTTCATGTAAGACTCGAATCTTGACCATACCCCGGTCCGTTAGACGAGTTGCGGTATATGCGTTCTAACTGATTTGCCACTGGATTACTATCGCCAATGGGCATTTGATCAAAAGGATCGTTAGCAATAAAGAGCAACGGACCATCTTTTTCTTTGACAGCAAGCATACCAATACGCGGACTACGCACCAGTACGTGAAGAGCCATACGCTCGAACCAGTTCAAAAAGATAACTTTCATAGGTGCAGTGTAGGAAAAACGGCCTCACACACCGTCGGAAAGCATTTTTTAAACACAGCTGCACATTGAAAAGCAACTTGCCGGTGCTCCAACTGTGTATCGTTATCCGCCCGTAATTGGATGTAATGCACCCAAGATCTCAATGTACCTTGCATGTAAAGGGTGGTAGGAGTACAGAGTGGCAGGATACGTCTAGCCGTCTCCTTGGCAACGCCCCGTTCCAATAGGGTGTCATAAAACAGAAAGGCATCAGCAATGATGCGACCAGCACCTGCTTGGAAGTCTTCCTGATGTTTTGGGTGTAGGTCACTAATGCTGTTCTGCCGATTTTTAGTGTCTTGCCGTCTGAAGTAGGGTATCTCAGCCGGTTGTGTCTTGCTGTACCGGGTAGAAAATTCCTGGAACGAAAAGGACCGGTGCCGCAGTATCTGCGCAGCAATGTCACGTTCGGTGTCAATTTGAACGCACATATTGGCCATTTCAAATGGTGACCAGTGCTTGTGCTTAACAAGGTATTTAAGAAGCCCTGGCCCGGTTTCCCAGTTGTCTTCATTGCTGGGATTACTAACCCGTGCCATGCGCACGATCAGCTTTTCAGCGTCTGGAGTTGCCCAGACTAATTCAACATTGCTCATGAATAAAGCGCAGAGATCAGACGTTGCACCACATCTTTTTTAATGTGGTAGTGCTTGTCGCAGTGGACGTGAAGTTTATCCACAGAAATTTCTACTGAATATAAAAGTGCGGAGCATACCGTACATTTCCAAACCCGTGTCGTCGCTACTTCGTGTGACCTACGAGTGCCTATGGTTTTTACGACGCCCCTACCTAAAGCACCACAATTAGAACATTCCATTACAGCGGCCCACAAGTACCTATTTTTGCAAGCACATGAAGCTTTCTTAAGGCTTTATGGCACCTTTGCCTTACACGTTCCCTAGACATACCCAAATCTTTTGAGATTTTTATGTAGGTCTGTGCTTCACCGCCATCAAAAGCAAACACACGCTCCACGATGGCACGATCCACAGGGGTTAGGCTCATCAAGAGCCTGTCTACCGTATCACTACAGAAAAGGTTATCAAGCTTTTCCATAGGGTGTTCGCCATCACTAATAAGCTCAATAAGAGTGTGATCAGAATCCTGCCCACGCGCAACTTTGTCCAAGCTAAGACAGTCCTCACTACGTTCTAGGTACTCCCGCAACCGTTTAGGGGGTGTAGCACAGTATTCCGCGCTTTCCTCTAAGGTGGGCGGCCTGCCATGCGCCAGTTCAAACTGAGGTGCCCACTGGCGCAGCTTTGCCAATATTTCCCCGGCATGGGACGGAATGCGAATCATCCGGTCGTGGTAGCTCAGATAGCGAGTAATTGACTGCCTAATCCACCAATAAACGTATGTAGACAAGGCGTAACCGCGTTCTGGGTCGAACTTTTTAATGCCGTGTGCAAGCCCGATATTTCCTTCCTGCACAATGTCGAACATTTCTGTGCGCTTGGAACGTAATGTGTAACGTTTTGCAATAGATACGACAAGCCTTAGGTTGCAGTTGATGAGCTTTTGATAGGCCCGTTTGCCTGCCTTAATTTGCCTTTCGGTGGGGTTTTCGGATGTAACCCAAACTTGAACTTGCCGTGCCAGCAATATTTCCTGCTCTTTGTTTAAGAGCGGGTATCGAACAATGTCGTTTAGGTACTCGCTAAAGCCGTCCATTAGTAAGAAACTTCCACAATGCTTGGTACGCAACCTATGCTGTCTTCGAGCATACGTGCCACTTGACAAGCTTTTTCAATAGTCACATAAGAGCAGGCGTCCTTTGCTTTATTTGTCAAGCGGATACCGTTGTTTTTAGGCAAGTTTGCATAGTAAGCCGCAAGGTACAAAACTTGAGCCCCATCTGTCGTTTTAAGTGCGTAGCGAGTCATTGGCCGGTGAGTATCAGGCCCAGGAAGAGTAGCACAGTACAAAGCATTTTACTCGTTACTTTCAGGAGCTTTACGTGACTTAATACGGCCTTCAACGCGCTTACGCACAGAAGCACGCCAAGCCGCTTCATCCTTAGCAGCTGCTTCGTTATAGACCGCAGAAGGGTACTCCCGTTCCAACGCTTTGTAGACTGCGTTACGAATCCAAGCAGTGGGACGCACGCTAGATTTTTTAGCTAGATCAAACAACAATCTTGCCCTATGGGGATCAAGAAGTATTTGCATATATGTTTTATTTCCATGCCGAATTGCCATCAAGTAGTAGCCCAGTGGATTTTAGTCTAGCATTGTGCTACCAAAGAAGCGCTTGATCCACATGCTTACGCCATCCAGTCTGCTGATCCTTGCGAGCTTTTGTACGCTGCTTACGACACCCCCGCCTTATTTCCCTAGCACCTTCAAGGAAATTGGCTGCGCGGAGCAAATCTGCAGTATTGGCACGCGCTATTTCGTACTGCAAAAACTTCATAACTATCTGCCGCCCTGTTTCTGGTGGCATAGGCAGCATCCATCACTTCCGCAAGACTACGGTAGGAACCCGTTTCCTGAGGGGTATGGAAGGACCATCCGTTAAGCGTTCGATAGATGCTGACCATACTACTTTGCTTCCTAGTGGATTTCAGACCAACGCTTCCCTACAGAAGGTTCAGCCAACGGCGGAATATCTCCCAACCACTTAGCTTCGGCGTTCTCCATTACTTGTTTTAGCTGGAGCGCCCAATGCTGTGCCTTATCTTCACGAACTAATAAGAGGATTTCATCGTGGATGCAGGCCGCGATTTTTACTTCCTGTTCACCAGCTTCTAGAACCTTTGGCCACAGGTTTCCTAGAGCGCATTTAAGGATGGCTGCACCAGCCCCCTGGATTGGGGTGTTGCACCTTACTGTCAGACGGTTCATGTCACCTGGCAGAAAACGCCGCATATCAGAGCCTGGAATACGAATTTCGGCCCACCGATTACTTGCTGTCTTTGATGCGTCGGCAGCATTCTGGTTTTGCCACTGCTTCACACCCGCATAAGTGTCCAGCCACTGGTTACGAATTGTTGCAGCGGCCTTCACCGTCATAGTGACACCAGAGCTAGCAGCGTAATTCCGCAAGCCTTTAGCGCCTGACCCATACAGCAAACCAAAATTGGCGCTTTTTGCTATCTGGCGAGTGCAGCCGATTGCCTCAGCGGTAACCGTATGAAGGTCTTCGCCATCCTGGAACGCCTTGGTCATCTTTTCATCCTGCGCCACTGCTGCAGCGAGTCGAAGTTCCATCTGCCCAAAATCCGCATCAACAAGCAGCCAACCATCAGGAGCCTCAACACATTGCCGAAACTCCGTATCACGGGGAATCTGCTGGTTGTTGGGTTTAATGCAGGACATACGGCCTGACTCCGCACCAAGCTGGAGGTAGCTGGCACGTACAAAGCCGTCCGGGGCCATCTTTTCAAGAATCCCTTCAGCCATTTGACGACGCTTTTCACTTTTCTTCCACGCCAAATAGGTTTGTATGACATGGTGATCCGCAGCGTAATCCTGAAGTGCTGCCCTACTAGCACTAGGCTTACCCGTTTTATTGTCCTTTGGCACTGTCCCCAGAAGTGCTGTGAACTTTTCCAACAATTGCTTAGGGCTGCTTAAGTTGAAACCTGCTTGTAGCTTGGTCCCACGGCGAGCATCACCCGTAGCTTTTGGCCTGAGGTTAAACGTTTGCGGCGCCGTTTCAATTTGTTCAATTTCTGCATACCACTTTTCGTAGTCTGAGTCTTCGTGCCCCATTTGCGTGACAAGGTCTCGAAGCTTTGAAAGTCTTTGAGTATTTGCTGTTTCTCTTGGAAGCTTGTGTTCTTCAGGAAGCGCATTATCAAGTTCCCGTAAAAAGTCTCTACCGAGCGCATGAATGTCGTGCTGGTAGTCATTACAAAGCTGCTCAAGACTGGAACGGTTCCAAGGAAGCCCGGTACGCCACATCTGGGCCATAGCGGGAAGTGCTCTGCACTCTAATGTGTAAGCTTCAGAAAGCCTCGCATTTTGTAATGCTGCTGTAAGTGGGTAGTCCAGCTGCAGCAGCACCTCAACATCTTTAGCGGCGTAGACCAACTGGTCTCGACTTAAGACTGGAACGCTCCAATCAGACCGCTGCTGCTCCTTGTCGAGTTCAATTTTGAGGACACGCTTGGCCACATGGGCTAGTCCGTGTCTTAGGTTAGGCGTTCCATTGTGGTGGAGCTTACTAGCAAGCATTGTGCAGCCAATTCGGCCACGCACATAGATGCCATGTTCTTGAAGCCAGCCAAGGTCAAACACCGCGTTGTGAGCTAACCAGTAACGCTCACCATTAGTAAAGAACAGGCGGAGCTTTTCCCAGCCTTCTGCATCTAACTCAAAACAGTCAATGATGACGATGGTTTTACTGACTTCGCAGCCGAGCTGGATCAGTCGAAGTTTGCCTATTTCAGGCTGTAGCTGGAGCGTTTCAGTATCGAAGGCGATAGAAATTGATGTCGAGATCCTGTGCAGGTGCTCGACACCGAAAAACAAGTTGTAGTCAGACATGGGTGGTCTTCAAAGAAGTGTGTATTCAGGAAGTGGGCCTGTCCATTCGGACTCGTGCTGGCCGTCAGGACTGTACCAGCCGGTGTCATCAATACGCCAACCAGCAGTGCAACGCTTTAACGCCTTGTAATTTTCCCAGACAGGTTCCTCAGGAAAAGGGTTTCCGTAGTCGTGTTCCCAGTCGTGTTCGCTGATGCCGGTAGGTGTGTACCAGCCACCTTCGTCAGCTTCCCAACCTTCCGCGGTGCGCATTTTCCAGCGCTTGTCTTGATCAGCCATAGCAGCATCAAACTGAGCAGCGTTTACAGCGTAGTTATCAAACCACGCCGCAACTCGAAGGTTGTGGTCTGCGGCCTGGCTTTGTAGGTAGCTTGGAACGTTCTTGAGTTTTACGCTTGCAAAGGTGCTGGTGTCAAATGGGTGTGTAGACATAATTAAAGAAGAAAAGTTTCGTAAGAGGTTTGCAAGAGGTTTTTAATTACTACCTCTAGCTCTGCAACCCTATCAGTGGAGTCAAGGTCGCAAACAATTGGGACTTCAGCTGTAAACCATTTGTAACCACAGGCAGGGCATTTGCGGCCCCGCACAATGCTGCTTTCAAAACGGGGTTTAGTTTGAGTAACCCATCGATCACCTTTTTGCGGTGATCGGTTGCAGTCTGGGCAATTCATGCAAGAGGATCGTCATAGGGGTCAAGTTCAAATTCTGAAATCAAGCGGCACATGTACCACTTGGCTTTGCGGAGGTCTTCAATGCCATTTTTTTGGCGATACCTCCACATATATTTGATGCAGTTGCCGCGCAGATAACCAAAAAACTCTTCGGTTGTCATTGCGGCCTTGATCGCTTCAATACACTCCACCCCATTAGAGCTTTGGTAATGTGCTGGGGAGTTGACAGGATCAGTCATCGTCAAAAGTGATTGGCGGAATAGCGCACCAGTCAGTAATCCAGGGCAACATGCGTTCCACCTGTTCGCGGCTTGGTGCGTTTGTATGGTCTAGTGGTTCGTCCCAGAGAATGACTGCTTCGCAATGAGCAGAATCAAACTCAGGCGGATCCAATTGAGTTGCGGGTAAGACCTGAACCGCATCGTCAACGATGGCTTCGACATGCAGGATGTCGGATCCTCTGCTGTAGCTGTAGCTGATTAGTTGAGCGTGAGCCATGGTTGGGCTTCAAACAACGTGCTTACAGTAGCACACTACGTCAGAAGCGACGTAATGCTGGGAAAAATTTCATGTGCGTAGGTGCTCAAAACGCTGGCATCGATACCCATAGTCAGCGCAAAATCTACGTCCCGCTCCAAACGGCAGAAATCCTCAGGCGTGTCGTTGTACAAGTCTTCGCGCAGACTGACAGGCCGCATGTCCGTTCCATAGGCCGTGTAACGAACAATCGCTAAATAAGGTGTTGGCCCCTTTAGCTGGTAGTACGTGATGGTGGCCCAGTCTTCCATTGGACCGCAGTATCTAATACCAGTCTGGCTTAAAAGCCATTCAGTAAGCATAATGTGCTAGTGAGCAATTGTGTAATGGACCCGAATCGCGAATTTATCTACGAGCGGTACGCCCGTAAAATTTCCACCTGCGAAGACACGAAAGAACTGCAAGAGTTAAGTTGCAAATTCTTTCGTCTCTACTTAAAGCAACAAGAGGTAGTTGAAAGCCTAATTAGAAAAGGCTGGCTACCCGATGACCCTGTACTGCGTTGACAACCGTTTAGCGGTTTCAAAACGGGCACTTTTGTTATTACTAACCTGCAAAGCGGTTTCCTTAAAACAGGCCCGCTTGGTTTCCGTGGAAATGCAGTTAAGCATTTTTAAAACCTTGAACTGTAAAAATTCGTCATCTTCGGTCGGGTCTTCGCAGCTATGCCGTGCAGCCTGCGTAGCGTTGCACAGAGAGCTAACCGCCCAGTAGCAGAACGACGGTGACTCCAATAAATCCCGAAGCAGAATTTTTTCAGAGGCTACAAGCACGTTTTCAGGCACATCAAATTTAGGCATGGCTTTAAGTAGCAGTAATAGAGTAATGGAGCCTTAGAATCCTACACGAAGTCGTCGTCAAAGTCACCAGCCAAAAATTTATTTATCAATTTCTTCAAAAAGTACGTCCTTTTTACATCCATATCGCCCAACTTTGCGTCCATACGCTCCACCAAATCCGCAGGCATGTTGCTTACGGTAAAGGTTTGTTTCTGTGCTGGTCCGGTCGTAAGTAACTGCAACTTTTTATTTTCGGACTTAAAAGTATTAAAAGAACTAATGAGCGTACCAAATGCTTTGTTGTCGTACTTTGTAGACGGTTGCTGTGCAAGTACCCTAATCGTAGTGCCAGGCTCAATACTGGCAATAGTTTCCTGTTGCTGCTGAATGGGCATATCGCTATGGCAGTAACACCGCATACTTGTAGCAGGGTTATTTAAGCGATCATAGATTTGAGCGGAAGGACTGATAATTGTACCTTCAATAAACGGGCGCTTATTACTATCAGCAGCGGCAAAAGTTACACAAACTTCAACAGGCAAGCTGTCTGCGTATCTACTCAGCTTGAAACTAAGTTCGGTTTCTTGTGACAGCATGTGAAGGCTGGTAAGGCCCCCACATACTACACAGACAAGCCTGTGTCAGTCGGACCACTTGTTCCAGGCTGTGTTCATCAGAGCGTCTGATTCTTCCTTGGTACGATCCATTTCCCTCGCGCGGGGATATTGCCCTGAGGGTCCAGTCTGGGCAGAACCCGCACCATCACTGGGTTCTGAGGCTGGACACCCCCCTAAATCAGTGGCAATGTGTCCTGCCTCGGCATCCACACCTAGTTCCAGGCTGGACACTTCTTCTGCTTCTGGGGTGCTGTCCACCCTGACATCCGTTCCAGTGGAAGGGTTCTCTTTAGATGGACACCTATACGGAGGCACCCCATACGCGAGGACAGCCTGGTACGTCTTTTTTCCGTACCTACCAGTTCCAGGAATCTCAGAAATAAGCCCACGCTTTACCAACCGTTGGAGCGACTTCTGAATAGCCGCCGTTTTTCCGCCCACTACTGGATCGGAATCAAGGTCTGTATTGGAAAAGGCACGGGGGTACCCAATACGAAGCCTCTGGAGCACCTTGTCAGTGACGCTGGAAGGCGATGTGTTGTTTTTATCGACCTCTGGGGTGAAATCAGCCACGGAGAAGCTCAGGTCGTCCTCCTGGCGCATGATGAGCGCCGTACCAGCTCTACCGGACCGGGACTTCTCAATCGTGATGATCCGGCTATGAGCTGGAGCGGAATCCTGTTGCAGTTCCTCCTTGCTGGGCTTACGGAGTGACCATGTTTCATCGACAGCATCCCGAATGGCAGAGGTGCCACGGAATCCACCCTGCTTGTTGGCGTGGTGAATGATCAAGATGGTTGTTGCAGGGAACAGCACACCGTTGTTCCTGGTCAGCCAATACAACGGCGTTGCAAAGTCAGATTTGTTTTCATCAAATGCCCTACCACCAGAGCAGCCAATTAGCGAGTCAATAACAACAAGCTTGGGCTGGACCTTTTCCATCAGCTTGATGAACTGGGCATAACGCTGGAGCGACCAGTCCGTGAGCAGCTTGGTGTTGGAGTCCATGGGGTAATCAACTTCTTCCAGCTGCTCTTTGAGCTGGATAAGTGGCTGGTCACCATTCAGAAGCAGCACAGGGCCTTGCTGAACTGGAACGTGCTTACCACGGACCACAAAGGGTGCTCCAGTAGCGATGTGCTTTGCGAGCGTCCAGGCAGACATGGATTTGCCATCACCACCAGCGCCGTAAATCAGGACAACCGAAGGATGCGGGAGCACATCAGGGATCAGGTAGTCACGCTGACCCTCTAGAGCTTGGAGTGCAGTCATATCCATAAGCCCCTTAGCGCCTTCAAATTGGATCTGATCAACAATCAGCTTTTCAAGTGCAAACTGGTCCCGATAACCAGCATCAAGAGCCAAGCTATTGAGCTTGAAGTTCGCTTCAGCGGGGTTATCCAGCTCCAAATAGGAACGAGCCTTTTGAATTACTTCCTCAAAGGACAGTGAAACCCGCTGATAGAAAACAGGCGTGGCTTCAACTTCATCAACAATTGCACCGCAGCCATCACGGGTGAAGCGTGCCCGTTCTGGGTCGTAATGATCGGCTAGCCGGATAAGGCTTCCAAAGCCCAGACCACCTTGGGACTTAAAACCACTTTCCCAGCGGCTTTGGCAGGGGTCTTTGCCATCAGCCCAGTCATCTTCGTATTCAGAATCTTGGAGCGACCATTCACGCCACAGGTTGAGACCTGCACCATCAGGCAGGTCGGACTGGAGCATGGCGCCGATCTGCCACCAGAGCTGTTCAGAGCCCCGGCCTTGTGGCTGTATGACTGACAAACAGGACTGAGCAATGGCGATCCGTTCCTCGGTGGAACGCATTGACCAGCGGCAATCACGGCCTGGTTTAGGGACCTTTTTGTCGTTCTTGGCCTTGAACGACTGCTTCATGTGCTCTAAGAGCCACCCAGGAGCCTCTGGAACGGCGTTCAGGTCACCTTCAAGCGTGTATGTACCACCAGCGGGGTAGGCACCGTTTAGAAGCCCTTGACGGCCCCACAGAACTTCCCAGCCTTCACCGCTAGCAGCAAGGCTGATGTCTGAAACCTCAGTCCAAAGATCTGGTGGAACGGTAAATAGAAACTTTGCAGCCGCTTTCTTGGGCGACGTAATGCGTGGAGCGGCGGCTAAAGTTTTGCCCCACTTGGCTTCAACAGCGCCGAGGTTGGCGTCAACATCAAGGATCACCAGACCTTCAGAGCGTGGTCCGGTAAAAACACCAACAGCCTGGAACTTTTCGGGCTCGCGTTCAATGACCATCGCCGTGGCTTCGGGCGACATCTTGTCGTGGTGCGCCCTACCAAGGGGATTTTTGCCACAGGCTTCACCGCCTTTTGGCATTGGAACGCCTTTTTTGTAAATGGGCGCTGTTGCCCAGTGGTTCGGCAAAGACCGAACAAACGACAGCAGATTCATTTGTTAAACTCCTACAGGGAAGTGCTTACATGCGCACCAGGGTCTGACCAACTCTGGTGCGCTTTTCATTGTAGCGGAGCTGTCCACCCTCGTCAGTGTGCTATATTGGCCAAGCACAGGGCATTTCTAGCCCACAGCTAAAGCCATTAAATGGGTTTCCTAAAGAACAAAGAGGCCGTTTTAGGCGGCGCAGGCGGCGGTTATTTGAACCCCAGCAAGATCCAGGCAGGGAGCCAGGTTCGTTTTGCGTTGCTCGCCGAAGAACCACTCGAATTTTATGAGTGCTGGGGCGAAGCTACAGACGGCAGCGTGAGGCCATTCCGTTTTCTTGACGATCCATCACCTGCTGATGTTGAGCAGGAAATGGGACCAAGCTATTCACGCCGCATGAACCGTGAAGGCACTGGACCGGAAGCAGTCAAGTTTGCGATTGCTGTG
>Ga0213863_10000218_pt1 | contig 45163 bp, 57 predicted proteins | sample PICome_8_FD_160128 | JGI IMG/M metagenome (GOLD analysis project Ga0213863, IMG submission 160128) | Coastal seawater microbial communities near Pivers Island, North Carolina, United States - PICO497 | ecosystem: Environmental > Aquatic > Marine > Coastal | place: USA: North Carolina... | reverse complement strand
AGAGGCGAGTACCTGGTGAGGGACATGCTGAGGGAAGCGACCGGACTGAAATTTGAGAGAGTGCCTGCCTCTGGCGCTCTTGAGTACCTGAAAGGGGACTTATATGTCCCCAATCAGAGAAATCATTATTGTATAGAGGTAAAAAATTACAAAGATTCACCGCTGACTGATAAGATATTCACACAACCGAAAACAAATAACATTATCAGATGGTGGAAGAAGATTGTAATACAAGCAGCAGGTGGCGATCAAAAGCCCTTGTTATTCTTTAAATATGACCGATCTAAAGTATTTGTAGTAACAGAAAACAAACCAGAGAACACTATAGAGTATTTGTATATTCGTTTTCTAAACTGTTATGTACTACTAGCAGAAGATTGGTTGAAATCAGAAAAGACGGAGTTTATAGGTGGCTTTTAATTTTAACGAACGCAACCAAGATGGTGTACTCATAGTAGATGCACTAAACTTAGCTTTTCGGTGGAAACATCAAGGCAGAACAGATTTTCGTGATCAGTATGTAGAAACAGTAAAATCTCTAGCAACCTCCTACAACTGTGGTAAGGTTATTATCACAGCAGATTGGGGATCATCGAGTTATCGAAAAGAGATATTACCAGAGTACAAACAGAATCGAAAAGATAAGTATGCTGAACAAACTGAAGCAGAGAAGCAAGCATTTATTGACTTCTTTGAAGAGTACGAAGAAACACTAGAATTACTATCAGAGAGCTTTGAAGTTCTTCGTTACAAAGGTGTAGAGGCAGATGATCTTGCTGCCCACCTCGTAAAGCGTAGAAAAGATTATGGCTTAGAAAACATCTGGCTAGTATCTAGTGACCGAGACTGGGACTTATTGATTCAGGACGGTGTAAGTAGATTTTCTTACGTTACTCGAAAAGAGGTAACAATAAACAACTGGCATGAACACTATGAAGTTAAACCCGAGGAGTATATCTCTTTTAAGTGTCTAACAGGCGATAAAGGTGATAATGTTCCAGGTATTAACGGCATAGGGCCGAAAAGAGCACAACAACTTATAGAACAGTATGGCGATGCCATGTCAATTTATGATTGTATACCTATTAATGGAAAATACAAGTACATACAAGAATTGAATGAAAACGCAGAAGTACTGCTAAAGAACTATGAGTTGATGGATTTAGTAACATATTGCGATGACGCAATAGGCAAGGACAATGTGTCCAATATTGAGGAGAGAATGGTATAATGGATCAGTATCAAAGTTTTATTCATAAAAGCAGATACGCAAGATGGCTAGAGGATGAAGGCCGCAGAGAGACATGGGATGAGACTTGTAGTCGCTATGTTGATTTCTTTAAAGAAAGAGAACAGTTAGACGACGAAAGTGGTCAGGAAATCTGGAATGCCATTAATGCTTTAGAAGTCATGCCTTCTATGCGTTGTATGATGACAGCAGGTGAAGCGTTGAAACGTGATAACGTAGCAGGCTTTAACTGTAGTTATTTGCATATCGACCATCCACGAGCTTTTGACGAGCTAATGTATGTATTGATGTGCGGAACAGGTGTAGGTTTCAGTGTAGAGCGTAATTTTATTGCGAAACTACCTGAAGTAGCAGAAACATTCCACAAAACAAGTTCTACAATCGTAGTAAGCGATAGTAAGCTAGGATGGGCGAGTGCATTTCGTGAGTTGATTGCTATGCTATATGCAGGTAAATTACCTCAGTGGGACATGAGCCGAGTACGTCCAGCAGGTGCTAGACTTAAAACTTTTGGTGGTAGAGCAAGTGGCCCAGAGCCTTTGCAAGACTTGTTCCGTTTCTGTGTAGAAATATTCCAGAAAGCAAAGGGACGTAAACTTACAAGTATTGAGTGTCATGATGTCTGCTGTAAGATTGCTGATATTGTAGTAGTTGGTGGCGTTCGTAGGTCAGCTTTGATTAGTCTTTCTAATCTTTCAGATCAGCGTATGTCAAAAGCTAAATCAGGTCAGTGGTGGATTGACCAAGGCCAGCGTAGGCTTGCAAACAATTCTGTAGCATATACAGAGAAGCCTGACTTCGAAGCCTTCCTAACCGAGATGAAGAATCTATATGAGTCTAAGTCTGGTGAGCGTGGGTTGTTCAGTCGCGTAGCGGCACAGAAGATTGCAGCACGTAACGGTCGTCGTGATGCTGAACACGATTTTGGTACTAACCCTTGTTCCGAGATTATCCTACGAAGCAACGAGTTTTGTAACTTGTCAGAAGTAGTTGTACGAGCAGACGACACGTTAGAAACATTAAAAGAAAAAGTACGCAAAGCAACAATCATTGGTACACTACAATCGACTCTTACAGACTTTAGGTATCTACGTGTGCGTTGGAAGCGTAATACTGAAGAAGAAGCATTGTTGGGAGTAAGTCTAACAGGTATCATGGATCATGCAGTCCTAGGAAACCCTGACTCAGACATACTGCCAGAATGGCTAGAGGAAATGAGAGATGTTAGTATTGAAACAAATAAAGAGTGGGCTGCAAAACTTGGCGTTAATCAGTCTGTCGCTATTACGTGTGTTAAGCCAAGTGGTACTGTTTCTCAGCTTGTTGATAGTGCTTCCGGTATTCATCCTCGCTTCTCTAAGCATTACATTCGGAGAGTACGTTCGGATAAGAAAGATCCACTTGCTCTCTATATGGAACAAGCAGGATTCCCTATGGAACAAGACGTAATGTCTCCTACCTCTGTAGTCTTTAGCTTTCCTGTAAAGTCTCCAGAAGCAAGTACTTGTGTACGAGACGTAGGTGCAATGCATCAGCTAAGGTTATGGAAAGCTTATCAGAATCACTGGTGTGAACACAAACCGAGTGTGACTGTATACTACACTGATAGTGAATACTTGCAAGTATCACAGTGGATTTGGGATAATTTTGATCTATGTTCTGGTATTAGTTTGCTTCCGACAAGTGACCACACTTATCAGCAAGCTCCATACGAAGATATAAATGAAGAAGAGTACCAAAAGCTTGTGGCGGCTATGCCACAAAATGTAAACTGGGAAGATTTAGCTCAGTTTGAGAAAGAAGATAATACAACTGGATCCCAAGAACTTGCCTGTGTTGGCGGTGCTTGTGAGATCGTATAAGGAATATAAAAATGAGTGAACAACAAGAACAAGACCCTCGTTTTGGTAGTGAGTTAAGCTACTTAGGTATGCTTGACGATCTTGCCAGAAATAACGTGGAGCAAAATGATAGAGTAGAAAGTTTTGGTAGTAATATCTGGTTTCCAGACATTTCACTATCTTTCCCTAACTTTGGTAACTCTGAGTTTAATAGAGCAGATGCAAAGAAAGATGCACTGTATATTAACGAAGATTGTCCAGAAATACAGACTTTCAAAAGAGAAGGTCTAATGGACATAAGAGTCAATATAGAAGAAATTAATCTAGTTGACGAGTTTCCAGAGGCAGTGTGCAAGTATGCCCTAGCTTTTGAGAATATGTGTACTAAAGCAGGTATCAAACCTGGAGTTATTCAGTTCAATTTAGGTATTGTCTGGGCAACGGAAGAGCAGGTGGAAAGCATAGCAGAAATGCTACAAGCACAGATTACTTTTCCAGTACATCCATAACGAAGAAAGCCCCTTTAATCAGGGGCTTTTTTTCTGTCTATCATCATCTGCCTTAACTTTCCTACCCTTACCTTTGTAAGATTACCTAGTTTTTCTACTATCTCTTTTTCTCTTTCGTCTAAACCTTCCGTATAGGGTAGTAGCTTATCAAAACAACATCCAAACGTCTCTCTTACACTAGCTTTTCCTGAGTATAGGTGAGTAAGATAGTTATGCACAGAGGCGTCCTCTCCCAAAGACGCATATGCCAGTATATCTTTTCCACCCATACAAGTTCCTAGTGTTGGATCATCTCTATGATTCATATATCTTGGCATATACAATATCTTTTTTCCAAGTAAAAAATTAATATCTTTTTTAGGTATCTTTTTCCATTTTACAGGGTTAATAATAAAAATAGACATATCCACAACTCCGTCATGCAAACGACTTTTTATGAGTTCATAGTTCCGTTTCCATCTAGGGTGATCTGCAAAAACTGCTTCTCGACTCATTGCCAAGTGTTTAGTTTCCAGCACTTTAGGGTCTGGTAAATCTCCTTCTTTTATATTCAGTATAATACCGCCTGTAACTACCATAGTAGGCTCTGTGCACAGTTTTAAAGCTGTCTGAATCCTGCCCTCTCCCATAGGGGCAGTCACGTATTTTGCCTCAGGCATGTTTTGTTTTATAGAGTTTACAGTAAGGGCTGTAAACTCATTTTCAATTACGAGGTATTGCATGGGGGTTTGCTTTCCAAAAATTAAAATAATAGTTTATTCTTTCTTGCGGGTTGTCTATAAAGTAAGGAATGATACCGGAATACTTTGAGGAAAGTAATCTCTTAAATCTATTCACGCTAGGCATATCATCCTTACCCCAGATTGCTCTGTAGATTGCTCCGTAAGTAGTCTGTAAATCAGGTTTTGAGTCAAAAGTGTATACTGTTTTCCCTTTCGCAATTGCAAGCAAGCCCATTTCAGAGTTGCTACAACAACCTACAATATCAGCCTCATCCAGAAGTTTATGGCCAGACAGTTTCTTGTCTATAACATTCTCTCTACCAAACTCTGATTTGAGATATGCTACCATTCCGGGAGCTGTTAAAGGATGGCATTTTAGTACAGCACCTTGTGCCACTGCCCTTTTAGCTTTATCGTAATTTAAAACTTTGTCTATGATATTAGTACCTGGGAGAAAGATTACAAACTTATGCTGCTTTTGTTTTCTTTTGCTAAGTCTATACTTATCGTGACTATTATCACGGAGTTCGTTAAAAATAGCTAAACCTTCTTCGCTTATAGGCTCTTTGGCTGCTAGTCTCATTGTACGATTTGCTTTCTCGTAAGACGCGACACGTATCATTATACATTTAGAAAAACAATCGGTGTACGTATACCCAGCAATTTCTTCTTCCGCAATATCGTACCAGACATCGTATTCTAAAGGTGTTCCCCAATTTCCTCGGGCAGGAAGCAGCTCTTTCAGTTTTGTAACTTCATCGTTTTCGTCTGTACGCATTATATTACCAGACTTAAAGAAGTGTGCTGCCTTATTTCCTAGCTCATCTTTATCTGCTAGTCTTTTAAGCCCCATCCTGTAATTCCTCAAGCTGAGTCTCTAAATCTTCCATTCGCTCTTCCATTTCTACGAAGTGCTCCATGACTATTTCTAAAGTTGTTTCTATTTTGTGGTTTAATTCTTTGAGGGTTATTCCGTCCATTGTGATCCATCCCAATATCGTGAGTTGTGTGCAGAAGAAGATGAAACCTCGGTCTCAACTCCTGTACTTGTGATACGCTCATAAACAACTGTGTTTGTTCCGAACGTAGTAGTGGTAGCTCTTGAAGTCGATTTGCTCGTTTCAAAAGTAGTTGTACGCGTAGTAGTAGTACTACGAGTAGTATTATAAACTGTAGAGAATGCAGTAGTTGTAGTAACTTGCGTGCTCTTAGAAGTAGCAAACGTAGTAGTATAAGTACTGGTAGTGCTTTTAGTAGTAGCTCTGGAGGTATCGAATGCTGTAGTGGTACTTTTACCCGTAGTTACAGTCGTATTAAATACAGTAACAAATGCACTCGAAGTAACTCTAGAAGTTCCTCCTGTTGTATCATATACGGTGCTTGTCTGATGATCAGTGCCTCTACTGGTTGCAGTATTAAATACAGAGGTAGTGGACTTGCTAGTGCCTCGGTTAGTATTAAAGACAGTGGTATACTGGCTACTAGTGCTCTTTGTTGTACTTCTGGAACTATCAAATACAGTTGTAGTATCAAAATTAGTAGTTCTGGATGTGGCAGTAGAGAATGCAGTAGTTGTGTCTTTAGTTGTACCTCGGCTCGTTGCGAAAGTAGTAGTATAGGTGCAACCAGTTTCATTCGTAGTAGTTCTGCTAGTTATAAACGTAGTAGTAGTGTCTTTTGTAGTAGAACGAGATGTAGTAGTATTAAATGCGGTAGTCGTACTTTTCGATGTTACATTACTAGTATTAAATATAGTAGTATATGTACTAGTGGTCGTTTTCGAAGTACCTTTACTTGTGGCAAAAGTAGTAGTATACGTACTAGTAGTTGTTTTACTAGTAGCGGTTAGGAATGCTGTCGTAGTTGCCTTTGATGTTATATTACTGGTACCAAATGTAGTAGTATATGCAGTAGTATACACACAGCCAGTACTTTTGCTTGTAGCGAACGTAGTATTGAAAGTAGTAGTTGTACTTTTACTTGTAGCTGTCGCAAAAGTAGTAGTAAACGCGGTAGTAGTACTTTTACTTGTTGCAAAAGTAGTAGTAAACGTAGTAGTATAAGCAGTTGTAGTAGCAAGCGTAGTATTAGTATTAAACGCAGTATTTGTAGCCCTAGTAGTCGTAGTGCCAAATGTAGTAGTAAATGTAGTAGTTGTACTTAACGACGTATTAAAAGTTGTAGAAAACGCAGTGGTATACGTAGTCGTTGTACTACGAGTAGTTGTAGTATTAAACGAAGTAGTAGTGCTTTTACTAGTACCGAAAGTAGTAGTAAAAGATGTAGTATACGCTGTGGTTGTACTTTTACTCGTTGCTGTAACAAAAGCAGTAGTAGTACCTCGACTCGTTCCTGTTGCCTTACTTGTGTTATAGGTTGTGGTAGTACTCTTACTTGTGTCAAAAGTAGTAGTCGTACCAAAAGCAGTAGTAGTAGCTTTACTGGTAATTGTATTAAACGTAGTAGTTGTTGTATACGCTGTAGTTGTACTTCTATTAGTTGCAAACGTAGTAGTACGACTCGTAGTAGTACCTCTACTTGTAGCAGTGCCAAACGTAGTAGTTGTTGTATACGCTGTGGTTGTACCGAAAGAAGTAGTTGTAGTAAATGTAGTTGTACGACTAGTTCCTGTTGCCCTGCTTGTAGTAGTGCTTCTGGACTCTCCTGTACCTCTAGAAGTGCCCCTGCTTGTAGTAGTGCTTCTGGATTCCGCAGTACCTCTAGAAGTGCCTCTGCTTGTAGCAGTGCCTCTAGATTCTGCTGTTCCTCTACTTGTACCGCGAGAAGTAGTAGTGGTTCTAGATTCTGCTGTTCCTCTTGATTCCGCTGTACCTCTACTTGTGGCAGTGCTACGGCTTGTTCCATGGCTTTTTGCAGTTCCAAAGGTAGTGGTAGTACCAAAAGTTGTACTCCAGTAGGTAGTATAACTAGTAGTGAAAGAAGTAGTTGTTCCTTGACTTACTGCTGTTTGGTGTCGTACATCTTGGTAGTATGTAGTCGTTCTACTTGTGTTTCTACTGGTTGCTCTTAAAGTACCCCTGCTTGTATGGCTACGAGAATAGTAGTATGTAGTATACGCGGTATTGTAGGATGTAGTATATGTAGTAGTCTGCGAGACTAAACTGTTATAAGCGGTCTGTCGGGAGAATACTGTAGTAGTGCCTCGGCTTGTACCACGAGATGTACCACGAGATGTACCACGAGACGTAGTAGTACCTCTGCTCGTACTACCTGTATAGTATGTAGTATATGCAGTAGTAGTACCAAATGTAGTAGTAGTTGTATACGAAGTAGTAGTTGTGTACGCTGTAGTAGTGCCGAATGCAGTCGTAAACGAGGTTGTAGTTGTATACGCAGTCGTGGTACTAAAAGTTGTGGTAAATGCAGTTGTAGTTGTGTATGCAGTCGTGGTAGCAAAAGTTGTAGTAAATGAACTTGTAGTAGTATACGCAGTCGTAGTAGCAAAAGAAGTAGTGGTATTGAAAGATGTTGTACGACTCGTAGCCGTTCCTCGACTCGTAGTAGTACCCCTACTTTCGCCAGTACCTCTTGAAGTAGCTGTAACAAATACAGTAGTGGTACCAAAAGTTGTACCTCTACTTGTATTAAACGTAGTAGTTGTGCTTCTACTTTCTCCAGTGCTTCGACTTGTAGCGGTAGCAAAAGCTGTTGTTGTGCTTCTCGAAGTACCGGTAGTTCTGCTTGTGGCATATACAGTGTTGGAGGCACGAGTTGTAGTAAAAGTAGTCGTCGTGTTAAAGGCTGTCGTTGTTCCTCGGCTTGTAGTTGTTCCGAATACTGTAGTAGTACCTCTACTGGTAGCACGACTTGTGCCTCTCGACGTAGCATATGCTGTAGTAGTGCTTCGGCTTGTACCCGTAGCAAAAGCAGTAGTAGTGGCTTTACTAGTAACTCGGGAAGTACCTCTACTAGTATCGTATACAGAGGTTGTTGCTCTGGAGGTTGACTTACTTGTTTGAGTAACAAAAGCTGTTGTTGTACTACGTGAGGTTCCTGTTAGGAATGTAGTAGTGGTAGACTTACTGGTGCCTCTACTTGTGCTTTTTGAGGTATCAAAAGTAGTAGTCGTTGATCGACTTGTACCTCTCGAGGTCTGTGTATTAAATACAGTGGTAGTTGCACGAGACGTACTTCGAGAAGTATCAAAGGTCGTAGTCGTGTTTACAGTAGTAGACTTAGAAGTACCTCTTGAAGTATTAAAATTAGTTGTATACGTAGTTGTAGTACTACGAGTAGTCGTAGTATTAAACGTAGTAGTCGTATCTATCGTTGTAGATCGAGTAGTATTAAAAGTCGTAGTATAAGCAGTAGTAGTATCTATCGTGGTAGATCTAGTAGTGTTAAACGTAGTAGTATACGTGGTTGTGGTAGCTCTGCTCGTACCTGTAGCAAATTCAGTATTGAACGTAGTAACAGTGCTTTTTGTAGTATTAAAGCTAGTAGTGTACGTGGTCGTGGTATTTCGTAGAGTAGTTTTACTCGTGTTGAAAGTAGTCGTATACGCAGTAGTGGTAGTACGAGTAGTAGTAGTATTAAAGGTAGTAGTAAATACTGTATTAGTTGTTTTACTAGTTGCGAAAGTCGTAGTAAATGTAGTAGTGGTATCTACCGCAGTGGCGCGAGTAGTCTCAAACGTTGTTGTAAACGCAGTAGTAGTAGCCACACTAGTAGCAGTGTCAAAAGTAGTGGTAAACGCAGTAGTAGTATCTTTCGATGTAGCAAAAGTAGTATTGAAAGAGGTAGTGGTATTTACTGTAGTACCACGAGTTGTATTGAAGTTACTCACATAAGTAGTGGTTGTACTTGCAGTTGTACCGAATGTAGTACTGTAAGCGGTAGTGGTAGACTTGGAAGTAACAGCAGAAGTATCATACGCAGTAGTAAACGTGCTACTTGTGCTTCTGGTAGTACCTCTGATTGTATCAAATCCCGTAGTAGTACTAATATTGGTACTTGCACTAGTGTCAAAGGTAGTCGTAAAAGTAGTTGTAGAGCTTCTAGAGGTATCGGTAGATCGGCTTGTATTGTAAATAGCATTCCATACAGTATTCAGACTTCCATCTGTAACTTTCTGTACGACATAGTTTACAAACCGCAACGTTCCCGCTGCAGCTTTAACTACTATTTGCTCTGGTTCTTGTACTGCGGAACCATTCCAAACCTTAATAGTCATCTTAGACTACATACCAAACATAACCTACGGGCTTATTCGTTCCGTCCGATGCTTGAGGAGTGGTTCCTGTAATTTCAGAAGTTTTATTCACCCAAACAATAGAGTTGGCTCCGTCTTTCATATACATACGACCATCTGCAGTATTGATAGCAACTTCACCTAATGCTAGTTGTGAGTGAGTGGGGATAGCGCCCGCTGTGGACGAACGCTTTAGTTTAATCGTCTGTGCCATTTGGCTCTCCTATACCTTGCGTATGTACGCTAGAGATTTATTTTTTAGAATGTACCGCCGTCAATTGCACCTGTATAAGTGCTTCCAAAGTTTGCGGCAGTTAATATTACGGAAGTTGCACTTCCATTGCTCACAGTCCAGTTATCGTTGCCTTCGTTCCAAAGAAGCGATACATTTGTCGCAGTTCCTCGTTCAACTTCGATACCAGCATTTGCAGAAGGAGTACCTGTTTCGTCTTTGTTAAGTACCATGATGTTATCACCAATGGCAACAGTAGTAGAATCAACAGTAGTTGTCGTACCTTCAACTGTAAGATTACCCGTAATTGTAGCATTACCAGCAACCGAGATATTCGTAGAAGTAATGTCATCAGAAGTTAGAGTACCATCAACAGTAACATTATTGAACTGTACGTTAGAGTTGGTAGCAACTGCCTGTCCGATTGCAAAAGAAACCGCATTGTTACTAACAGTTGTGGCAACACCTGTTCCGCCTGTAAGTGTTAAAGTTTCACCATTATTGAAAGTATCGTTGGTACCGCTGTCTGCCGCTAGAGTAAAACTAGAAGAAATACTATTAGTACTAACCGCTGTAACAAGACCTTTTGCATTTACAGTGATTGCAGGAATTGCCGTTGCAGTACCAAAAGATCCTACATTACTGTTAACAGTAGCAAGAGTACCTGCCGCTGTAACATTACTAGAGCCGTTAAAGCTAGGAGAAGTATATGCTAAGTCTCCTGTGATTGCAATTGTTCTGCCAGCAGCAAGAGTTGTGGCAGTATCAGCATTACCAGTTACATCACCAGTTAGATCACCAGTTACATCACCAGTGAAAGTTGCTGAGATTGTACCTGCGGAGAAGTTTCCTGAACCGTCTCGCAGTACTAATTTACTTGCAGTGTTCGCACTTGCGGCACCATCAATGATGCCTGTGTAATATTGACCACCAATAGCAACAACACCTGTGGTGCCGTCGGGGTGTCCGATAAATAGTTTATTACTGTCTGACTTACCTGAATATGCTAATTCACCTGCGGTAAGGCTTGAGGGGGTTGTAGTACTAGTACTACGCTTGATTTGAATTGTTTGAGCCATTTAGGGTCTCCGGGATTAGCCTTAAAAGGCTCCTGCGTCAAGTGTGTCAGAATCTCCACCAGCTGAACCTACCATTATAGGTACCCACTGATATACTCCGGTGCTTGTCTCGCGATATATTTTATATTGATTATCATCTGTATCGTACCATGTGTCCCCTTCATTGACTTGAGACCCCGTTGGTGTGTTGTCTTGTTGGAACGTAGAACCTGCAAGTTCTTCAATAGCAGTTTGCACGTTTGTAGCACTTAAACCTGATACACTGGAAATACCCATTGCTGTTGCATTAGTATTTGCAATAGCTACTCCTGCTGCGGTAATAGTTGTACTTCCACCCGTAACTTCGATGCCGTTCTGTATAGGCGTTGCGGTAATTGTAATTGCCATTATCGGGTAACCTCTTGAGTGAGGTCTACAGACCCTTGAATTAATCTAGTTACACTGGCATTGTTAGCGGTAAAGATTTCTAAATCATAAACGTAAGTACCTGCGGTTAACGGGCTGCTCACTGAATTTGCTAAAGACATTGTAATTGTTCCGTCTGCTGGAGTATTAATAGCGCAATTAAAAGTAGCCGCAACTGAGGAAGCTGTCTTTGAAGTTCTCATTTGAGCACGCGCAGAGTAGCCTGTCAGGTTTTTAACTGATCCGTTGTCTTTAACAGTAAAGTTAATGGCAAAGTCGGAACCTTGGTCAATAACTAGGTTGTAGCGGGCTGCACTCATTTGATTTCCTCCATTACAGAATTATAGCTAACTTGGGGTGTTATGTCAAGAATTATTTTTTTCATGGTTATTCCCAGTCTACTCTATTTTCGTAGTCATTCCACCAAAATCCTTTTTCTTGATTTTCTTCATCTTCTAAAAACTCGTCTTGTGCTAGAGTATTCTTTATATCATCCAATGTAAAAGCTAAAAAAGCTAGTACCTGCTCCTCCTCTATATCGGTTATAGGTACTTCTAAGTTTAACCCTTCATGTGTGAAGCAAGCAAAGACTACAGAATCTTCTGTTCTTGTTGTATATTCAATCATTATATTTTCCTATGCAAAAGTAATTGTCGAACTTGTTCCGTTGGGGAATAGGGAGGCGGTAGTAGACCACTGCCAATATGAGTAACTAGCACCAGACACATGGGTGGCAGAAGTCCTATAAAAAGTCAGATTTAAAGAACCCTGAACAATATTCATAGAAGTCCATCCACTATTTGTTTGTGGACCATTTACTCTTAAAAATAACTTATTATGAAGGCTCGTGCTGGCGGTGCTAGTGTTTTTGTAGATTCCTAAAATAGTCGCTCCGCTTTTCAGAGCAAAAGTAGTAGGACTTAAAGTACCGTTCTGCGAAGTCGGGCTGCCATAAAAAGGCATATATCCGTAGTAGTTTGTATATGTAGAAGAGCCTCCCGACCTGGAGCTAAATGTAGTTTGTTGGAAACCTGCTGTTAAAGTATGTATATTAGGATTAGTTGAAGATGCCTCGAAAAAATCACCAATATCAATAGCAGTTTGATCTCCTGTAGGGATAGTATAACCTGACCCGGGTGTTAGCCCTCTAATGTCGCTATCATTTAAAGAGCAAGTGGTACCAGAAGTACCTCCTGCCTCTATATGAATTTGATTTAAAGATAGACTATTCCCTGCCGCTGGTAGTGCCATTATTCTTCTCCTTCTTTAGCTCGTTAATCTCTTCTTTGAGTTCTTTAATTGCTTCTACTAAAAGACCTACAACATTGCCATAAGCTACCGACTTTATACCTGTTTCCTCATTGGTTTCTACAGCTTCAGGCAACACTGCCTCTAGTTCTTGGGCGATGAGTCCCGTCTGTCTAGGAATAGCTTCTTTGTCGATTCTGTCAAAAGTAACACCTCTTAGTTTACTGACTTTATCTACGGCATTATCAATAACTTCTATATTTTCTTTAAGACTTATATCTGAGTAAGCTGTTACATTTCCTGTAAAGACACCTGAGCCTGCTGCTAGATTAAACGTAATGGTATCATTGCCATCACCAGTCTTTCCTAGTCTAACGTAATCATATCCTGTGCTTACTTCAACTAACTCCATCATTGTAGCATTACCGGCTAGAAAACTTATTTTGTCGTTGGTGAAAGATATCTTAGTATCTCCATCATCGAGCTGTTTTAAGTCTCCTTTGAACCTAATGTCTCCATTATTATCAAATGAATGATGTGCATCAAGATTGTCCTGCAATTGCAAGGCATCACCATTTAGTCCAATCACCATCCCGTTAGAGTTGCTACCTAGATTCACATTAAAAATATTAGTACCCGTACCGTAGTTACCATAGTTTACGGTGGCAGTGTCTGTTCCCCAGTTAAACCCACCTGTAAAAGTACCTCCTGTAATAGGCATATACTCTGTATTAAAAGTAGAATCTTTAACGTGAGGTGGACTAATATTTGTATTAATAGTATAACCAGCACCTGCTGTACCTCCTGTCGAAGAACTAGAACCTACAGTGTACACTCTATCTGCATTTTTTGCAAAAGCCTGAGCAGGGTCGTTCGAGGAGCCGCTACCATACTTATGGAAGGTATAGCCTCCAGTATAAGACCCGGCAGTCCATACAATTCCTGAATTACCGGAAGTACCTGAAGTATCATCTATTCTAAATAAGTAAGTACCTGCTGATAAATTTCCTGAACCTGTTATAGTGCCTTTTAAGCCGCCTGTTGCAGATACTGCTCCTTTATTACTAACAATATGTGCTACGTATCTGGTACCGCCCGAGCGAGCATCATAAGAATCTCCATGAACAAGATACTGAGAGGCGCTTGTAGTAGCATTGGCGTCTGTACTAGATAGTCTACTAAAAGTTTGAGCACCAAATAAACTCCAAGATGCTCCATTATTAGTAGAGTACTCAACATTTACTTTAATGGCTGAAGGTAACGCATTCATAACGTCAGTTACACTTGTAGATACGTCACTCACATAGGGATTTCCTAGAGGTACTTCATAACCAATTTGTACGTTTTGAGCAGCCCCTAGTTCTACTTTGATATGACCGGAAGCGTGAATAGAGGTAGTAACACTATCTGTAAAATTCCCTACCAAGTTCTGAATCTGAGCTAGTACGGGTCCACCTAATAAGTTTTCTGAGTCAAATACAATAGCACCTGCAGTATCAGTAAGCTGATAAGACCGCATAGTTACATTACCGTTCTTTTCTACACCAAAAGGAGGAGGAGCGTCTGTAGTCACTGGATCATCATCTGTAGGAGCATGACCTGCATAAATAACATAATCATCTTCAGACCTGGAAGATAAAGTCACACTTTGATCTATGTTATTTCCGAGATCAGAACCAAGTCTTAATATAGTGTCTTGGCTAGTGGTCATGGCATCATCACCGAACGTAAATCCGCCTATAATACCAGTAGAAGACCTAAATTCACCTGCCTGTGTTACTCTAAAAGGTGCTGTTGCTCTGTTGGCAAAAGCTGCCCCCGAAAAAACTCTAATATCGGTTTCTGCAGTTCCTACTCCTGATAAGCCTGCTCGGTTAGTTCCGCTAGTTCCTACTGTAACAGAGCTGCCTGCGTTGATCTTACCTCCATCAATAGTTGAGGTGTTGGCTCCACCAATATGGTCTGCGACATCTGCTGCTTCCATAAAACTACTTACATCTTGGTGAGTGGTAAGAGGCGTAATGGTATCATTGCCGTCCCCTAACACACCTGCTGAAGTAAAGGTAACTAGACCTGAGAATCCTATAGCTTGAGTTGAATCACCGAAAGTTATACTTTGAGAACCTCCAAAAGAAGACTCGGTAATAGTCGCAAAAGAGTAGTAGTATTTATTAGAGTTACCCGAAGCATACGTTGGTGCTCCATGCTGCCATCCAGTTTTTATAGTCCCAAAAGTACTAGTTGCAAAGTTAAATGTGTGAGTATCGGAAGTAGTTGGCTTTGCAGGAGTACTTCCATTAGTTACAGCAGCAGAATAATGCAACTGTACTGTAGCTGTTCTAGGCCCTGTTTTTATTTCTGCAACTAGCCCGTTGAAAGTCCAAGCAGTATCGCCTCCAGTTAATGTGAAAGTTCGTTGCCCTGAATAAACACGATCGCCTTCAACACTTATAGAAGGATAAGCAATAGTCCAACCGTCTAGCTCATTTGTAGGATTCGAGTGGGTTTGATCTGTTGCATCATTGCCAGAAGTAAATGTAATTGCTGTAGGCGCTGCTACTCCTGCGGCGAATTTTTTATAGACTATGACTGTTTTTTCATCTACGGCAGGAGTACCAGGAGCTCCGTCCGTTGTTCTAGTTAAAGACTGGAATCTAATAAGGGAGAAAGATGTTCCGTCTGCTCGCTTACCTGTTATAGTATATTTTACGAGTGCCGTAGCTCCTGTTATTCCTGTGATCGGGCCAAAGGTTGCCGAAAGAACATTAGAACCTTCACCAGTTAAACTACCTGGAGTACAGTTAGTAGAGCCTGTAGTAACAACTTTATAATGACTGGCAGCGGTGCCTGTATTATCGTGGTCTAGTTCTGTTGTCCCCTCGAAGACTCTAATAGTATTTCCTGAGCCTGTGAAGTCAGGTGTAGCCGTTGCCGAAGCTCTAGGAATTGCATGAGCTTCGTTTGTCATAACTACAGTTAGTGCATCTATTGCGTCAACACCTGGCTTAATTGAAGGAATAGTAAGAACATCTCTAGCTTCTTCGGAGCCAGAGCTACCCTCTTTAACCTGTACAGTAAAAGTAATAGGGTCTGCATTGTAGCTTGTAGGTATACTATACGTGGCTGTTTTGGTATTTGCGGTAGTACCATCAACCCAGTCTATTGTAGTAAAAGAGCCATCATCTGCTGTAAACCTGAAGTATCCATCATCGAAGTTTTTCGATTCCGCAGTTAAAGTAATAGTTTGATTCGCGGCAGTAGTTCCATCTGCAGCATACTCTATAACTGATTTACTAGCGCGCAAAGATACTACTTTTGCAGCATTACCTGTGGCTCCATCTTGTCGTCTTGCAACAATAGAAGCGGCTGACCAACTAGCTTCTTGAGGGGCTAAACCATCGTTGGTAAAGATACGAGTTATAGCATAAATAATATCGCCATTGGCTTGTAGTCCAGGATTTGCTAACTGCCACCCTGTGGCTGCTCCATTTGCAGGGTCGTCAAAAGTACCTGCAGTAGTATTAATAGTGCCGGCTGCTCCATTATTAGTAGCTCTGTAGTATAAAGTTCTGGTAACACCTTGTTGTGCTTGGACATTTGCGTCCAACGACATATAAGGCTCCATCGAAAATACTTTATTGGCTGCTCCATTATCTGTAGCGTAAACTTTGGCTATAATAGTTTCATTATCAAAATCAAATCTATGATTGTTAGTCTGAGCGGTTATACCCGATCCGTCTGGTAAAATTCTATCAATATAAACGGCTGTGTCACTAACTACCGAGGTAACTATAGCTGCTACAGTAGATGTTGTTTGTAGAAGTGCTCCTACTACTAGTTCGGAAGTAAAACTTGTACCAGAACCTGTAACAGTAGAACCCGATACACTTATAGTACCTGTAAGATTCGTTAAACCAGTTGTATTACTACCGTCCCCCGCATCATACCAATATGGAACACGGTGATTTGGTGTTTTATTATATTTAAGTAGTGTGAGGTTATCAGTGGCTACAGCTGAGTTTAAAGATACATAATAATGCCTGTCAATAAAAGTACCAGACTCTGAAGAAGCTACTGCGGCTGTTTCCGCAATTCCTGATACATCTTGTTGATATGTAGAAGCTGCTGTTGAAGTCTGGTTTATACCGAACCCGTTTGTTTGTGCAGGATTAAAGATGTAAACACTTTTTGCCAACTCAAATAATCCGTAGTCTGAATCGCCAGGAGTACTGTTTATGGTTTTTATAGCAACATTAGACGTACCACCATAGGGAAGACCTAAGGGGAATCTGGGTATAGCATCCTGGAAACGATCAGTTATAGTTGTTTGAACACTAGTTGCTTCTGATACATTATCTATCGCATTAACTGTTCTTACCGTTATTGTATAGTCGTCTGGGACTAAATCCGAAAATAAAAGTTCAGTTGTGTCCCTGCCTACCCTCATAGGATTTTCATATTCGGGTAAATTGTGTTCTACGATATATCCAAGTAAGTATTCGTATTCTTGACTAACCGTTTGATTATGTCTACCTCCGGTACTGTTTCTAACGTAAGCTTGTCCTGCCCCTGGTGGATCCCAAGAAACAAGTAAGGTTTCATGGGCTGTACCATTATCTCTGCCGTGACTTCTTGCTATCAAGTTTTCGACAGGCGGAACAACATCTGTGCTTAGTAGAGAGGGCTCTAAATCTCCTTGTATGTATGTAGTAAAATCTTCTTCTACAGAAGTCCACTTGCTGTCATAATGTTCAATACACGTTATATCGTAGACATTGCCAGAGTTTTCAGAGATAGATAAAACTTTGTATTCTTTTTTAGACCCTTTTACCTGTAATCCAGTTTTTGTCTCTTGAAGAACCCACAAGGATTCTCTAGTAGGAGCCTCTGTAAATGCAGAGGTCACAGTGATAGAAGTTACAGAACTTCCAATTTGACTAGAAGTTATATCTTTTGTTTCTGTTCGTAGATTGGCATTGAAGTCAAGTGTTAAAGGTTCGGCTCCGGAAGATGCAGATACTTTAGCGTTTACAGACTTTTCTTTAGTATCAATTACTGTTAAAGAGCCATCAACATACGCTTGATGTATTAAATCTCCTGCTTCATAACTAACTCCGCTTATAGTAACAGCTTCTCTAGTGAATGCAGCAGGCTTAGGATAAACCAAGCTTAAAGTATATGTAGATCCTGAATTCAAAAGAACAGTAGAGTCTAAAGGTATAGTAGTAGTGCTAAGAGTTCCTGTATTTGAAACTCGTCCGCCCAGTCTTACAGCATATCTATCCGCATCTTGGATATTGATTATATCGCCAGGAGCTACAAATGCACCTTCTAGGCTTGCTGAAAAAGTAGCTATCTCTTTCTGATTTGCTGCTGTCCATAGTTTCCATTTACCGTATCTTGTAGCTTGCCCTTCTGAAGTACAGCCGAAAGCAACTGCAGTTTCAGATATAATTCTGCCTGTATTGACTATATTTCGCTCATCTTCAACGATTAAAGGCTCCATCTTATAGTCTTTTGTTGGGTCATTCCAGTTTACAATAATTTGATTGCTTCTAGTTTTCTCCGAAGAACTCTCGTAGCTAAATGTACCATCTATTACATTAGTTTTATTGAATGTATAGACCGGAGCTGCTGGAGCATCAAGAGAGGTATAAAGCTGTCCATCTAAGTAGTAAAGCAAACCTAAAAAGTTAGTTGCTAAGTCTTTGAGAACTTTATAACTATTTGCCCCTTTTGTCAAGTAGGTATTTAATGTAAACCTAGGCTCTAGTCCTCCTTTTCCATCGGGAACTAAGCCGTCACAATATCTTGCAACGCGGTAAAGAGCATACTTATCTATATCCACTTCTTTAATGAAGGAACCCAAACCGTATCTATTATTAGTAAGAATGTCATAGTAAATCCAAGCAGGGTTGTTACTATAAACTAATTCATCTCGAAAATCCCCGTCCCAGTCTTGGTAATTGCTAGTAATGACTCCAGTACTTGTATTTCTATTATAAGAAGCTACTCCATTGGTTGCTTCTTCTCTTGTAACATAGTTTGAAGGCACTCTAACCATTTTACCGTATAGATCATAAGTTCTTTGAGGTATACCTTGATACTGCTTCGTGCTAAAAGAAACATCAGCCATAGCAGTATAAGGATGGTTAAGTTTTTCATTTAGAATAGAAGTCACGCCTGTAAGACTACCTGCAGTAACATTTGTCCAGTCTTTGTAAGTTTGTCCTACAGATTTAAAACCGGGGTCGTCATCTGTATCTAGTCTTTCTAATTTTAGTTTGAAGTCTGTGAAAGGGCGAAATCTTTCAAGATTTAAGTCGCTTTCAAAAGTTTTAGAGTTAGTATAGTTACCACTATGAGTTAGAGGATTTCTAATAATAGTAAAACCTCCGAAATCAGAGTCTCCTTCCTCTTTTATTGCTATACTTATTCTATACCTTATGTAAGTAGTTTTATCATTGCCTTTACCGCTGATTGCTTTAAATCCTGCAGGATAAGTAATACGCCATCTTAGTTTGTCCACTTCTAGAAGCTGAGCTTCTGTGAGACCGCAGTTACCACTGCCCACTAAAAATCGAGCAGTTCCCACCTCCATTTGTTCGCCAATAGTTCTACTAATTGCAGTTTCGCCACCGCTGCGCATGGGAGTTTGGTTTAATGTGCCTGGTCTGAAATTAACAGTACCACCTTGTACTCGCTGAGAAGCTCTACTGCCTACCTCAGAAATATCCATATTAACTACACTTATTTTATCCCAGCTATATGTCCCCGATATTCCGTCCCAAGCACTTGCAAGTGTTATAGAGGAGCCATTAATACCTCCTGCATTTATATTTACTATTTTATCTAGTTCTAGCTTGTACGTTGCGTCATCGAGCCTGAAATCATTATAATCACCGAAAGCACCTGATCTCCAAAGAGCCTCGGTACCGCTAACTCTACGCCATATAAAACCTTCTATAGGAAGGCCGTCAGGAGTAGTACTGCTACCCGTCGGTTTAATGCGCCCAGGAACTAAACTATCTGGTCTTGCTCGTTGACCAACTGCGGTAACCATAGTTTGAGTAAAAGTACTTGAAGAAGTAGATAAACTTACTTTATGTCTAGTATCATAACTACTTGTTACACTTGTTTCTGTTAAATTTCCTCCTCGTATTAATAGTTGTGCTCCTAGCGAGGCATTTGCAGTCAAGGGAGTGGTAGAAGTTGCATTATTAATTGTTGCTGAAGTAGACCCATTAGTAAGAGTGATAGTCATAGGGCCATGAGATACACGTTGCCCTGCCGCAGATACTTCGTGAATTCTGTCATTATTCAGGAATACAGAAGCCGAACCGTCTACTAAACCTAGTATGGGGCCTTCTGAAATAACATCTGTAATAGAAACAAGCTGCGCATCGCTAGCGCTTGTACTAATTGTAGCAGCATTATTGCTAGATGTGCCTGTACCTCCTGGATTGGAATTACCACTGTTACCTGTGCCGGCACCACCACCGCCATTTCCGCCATGTCTCATTTTTATCTCCTACCGTTCGTGGGCTTTTTTAGAGCCTGTCTTTTTATGATGTGATATTGTATTACTAGAGGTGGTTGTTATTGATCCGTCTCCTCCAAAAATAGCCCCTGTATTTCTTCTATACCCTGATGCGTTCTGAATATTTATACTTATAGGTCTGCCTGGTACTCTTAGTCTCCCGTAGAGTATGGGAATAGGATCGCCTTCCTGCATGTTTTGAGCATTTCCATTGAAAGCATAGTTTTCCGGACCTTCTCCGTCTACAGAAGGATCTGGAGCCATCATTTGACTAATGCCTGCCATTGCTAGATTTAGTGCAACTGCCGCTGTTGCCATACCAACTGCACTGAGACCGTTTGCTAAAGATGCAAATCCTGGTCCCATGCCTCCTGCTCCAAAAGTTGTCGTACCAAAAACTGCTGGAAACATAAACATAACAGCTACTATAGCAATAGCTGCAAGTATCTTTCCGAATGCAGATTTAGATCCTGCAGGAACAATTGCTATAGTTACGTCCCCCTCTTTCAAAGGCACTAAAAGATCCTCTTCACCTGCTTGCTCGCCCGCAGTATCTACAGCAAAGCTTACATCATTTTCATGGCATTCTCTGACATAAGCCAAAAAATCGGGTCTATTCGCATTAATGCATTTGAATACTTCAGTATAATTAGTCGCATTTATTCTAAAAACAGAACCAAACTGTTCGCCTAGTTCTCCTTGTAAATATACGTTACGCATCATGGCGATACACTCCTGTTATGTACTTTTTCCAAAATGGATACAGATTTTCTCTGCATGATAATCTTTTGTCTGCGTGGTGATAAAAAATATCTTCCCCTAAATAAACTCCACAGTGATTACCTACAGAGGCATTTACTGTGAATATAATAACATCGTTCTTTTCCATATTTCCTTCTACGGGCTTATACCCATAATCTTGAATTATTTCGTCTGTAAAGTAGTCTAATTTCTTCTCCCACCAATCGTCTTCGAAAGCGGCACGAGAAGGTATTTCTATATTTTGTGAAGCTAGATAGTCTCTCATTGCTTCAAAACAATCAGAGACACCAAACTCATAGTCTCTACCGTAAAGAGGTTTAGATTCTTTCTCAGGCTGTTGTATGTGAACATCCATACTAGGATAACTAAATATGTAGTAAGGAACTCCTATAGCATTACAGTGCTTTATGTCTGACTCGCTAGGGTCACAACTTGCATCAGGGTGACTGTGGACTATTCCTACTATATCACTTTTTCGTGATATGTTTAAATACTCTGTGGAATCCAGTATGAAATCGTCTTCATGTTCCGCAACATTAGTACAAGGAAACCACTGTAATTCACCCTTAACGACAGCTAGCAAACCACACCCTTCTCGCGGATAATTCTCCTTAAAATGTTCTTCTATTTCATCTAAAAACTGTAACATAATCAAAACTTCAATGTGCCAGGGAAACCGCCAAAAGGTAAAACAGCAGAGCTGTCTGTTCTTGCATCTATTTTTACACCGCTTGAGTTATCTCCTATTAAAGTCGCCCCGTACCTACACTTACAAGAATGTAAAGTTTTTCCACACATTTCTTCTCTAATCCAATGCGGAGAGTTAAGAGCAGGAGCATTATTTATATTGCCCGAGTGTAAAGACTTCCATACCGTGGTTATAACTACACTATTAACAGTAGTGACATCGGCCTTGACTAAAGCCCCCTCTGCATAAGTAGTAGAGGAGCTATAGGTGGAATATCCTAGTGCTTCTACCCAAGTTCCATCATTTTCTTCGGGGTCATTACTGCCGCTGCTAGTATGCCCTATTTGTGCTCTATACCATTTATTATTGTACTTTCTATAAGATCCTTGTGTTATGGCGGCCCCGGAAGCCCAGTTCGATACTCCATTTAAAAGAGTCTGAGTTAGTAAAGGCTGATCTTTTGCGTTATAGAATATATTATAGTTATACGGAGAGGAAGAAGGTATTGTGGAGGATCTTGCTCGTACAACACTATCTGCTCTCCAGACACAACCCCCATTCTGTTCCAAAGCTTGTCCTTGATACATCCAACTGCAGAACTTACCTACGACTACACGTCGAGGTATAGTTACACCTTCCAGGTCGTATACAGCGGCTAGCTCAAACTGTACTGCTAATTGATTTTCGCTGGCAACTCTATCAACTCTGTATTTTAAAGTAGGCATCTCTATCGGAGGGTTGGCGTCTCCAGACTCTCCGTAAAGATATTTTTGCATCGTTTGTCTACGAACAACTGTTGCGCCCACTACTTCATCATAATCTGTGACACCTACAGTATCTTTCAGAAGGGAGCTGACATTGGCTATTGTTATTGTTGGTCGTGCAGAAGCACCCGTCGCGCTAACTTCTACGCCTTCAATCTGCATAGGAATAGCTTTATAGGTACGTATATTTGAAGGAACTTCTTTGTCCCTCATCTGTATATCTTCAAGGTCGTCTCCAATACCTTCACAAAAGTAAAAAGTATTACCACTATGAAGTAGTGTTATTTCGAAGAGACTAACAACGCCACTATCGACTGTAGTGCCTTGTACGTCTGTTGCTATTAAATTGGTCATGCTTCGTATACTCGCCTTACGCTAACGGTTAATGAATAAAAGTTTCCGTACAAATATGTAGTTGTATACGTATCAGAAACTACTTTAATTTCTTTTTCTCCTACACCTGCATCACCTGCAGGGTCAGAAGTTACATTTGAATCTGGAATAATTAGAGAAAAAGGTGTTACACCTTTTTTGCCGTCTAAAAAATTAACAACATCGTCAATAAACTCTTTCTCTCTGTGTTGAAATTGTAGGTTATATGTTTCTCCTATAGAGTTTAAGCCTCTAACTATTCGTTGCTCATAACCGTCTCCAAACTTTGCAACATTAACATTGTGCTTACTCTGCCTGTTTAATCCTTTATCAGGAATTGCGTAGTTTGCTCCTAAGTATTTAAAACCTACAGTCATTATGCTACTCCATATGGGTTAAGTATACCGCCCGATCGTTTTTGATTCTGTAATTCATTTTGTACAGCAACTGCGATGGCTTTTCCTAGACGCTCTTGATCCATTCCACCATCGTTTTGCCCTGTTTGAGAACTTGTATTACCCGCTTCGGTTGAAACATTTACAGTTACGTTTGAAACGTTTCCTCCAGAATTCTTCATTTCAACAGGTATAGATCTGCCGTTAGGTAGAGGTACTACTGCTTCTGTACCGTGTAGCATTGCGGGATATCCTCCTTGAGACCCTTTTGCAACACCTCCACTTCTATAGCTGTTTTGTTTTTTACCTCCCTCAAATACTCCACCGTTTCTGCCTCCGTCTATTCCTAGGAAACTACCGAAACCTGTCATGCCTAAAGTACTTTCTAGCATTTTCATTACTAACATTTTAGTAATCATTTTTGCAATATCTGCAAGAATTGCTTTGGCCATATCTGCAAAGGCTTGTTTTGCGGACTTAGTTCCGTCTATAAGGGAGTTAAATGCACTTTCCATATTACTTTGTAAAGAGTCGCCAATCTTTAAGCCCATTTGAGCCATTTCGTCTGCGGCCTTCTTAGCTGCGTCTCGTTTTGCTTTTGCAAGATCTATTTCTCTCTGTCCTTGCTCCATTGCTTTTTGGTGTATTTCTTGTTGTACCTTGTCCATAATCAGAACATCTTCATTCTGTAGTTTGGCTAGGGCGGCCTTCCTTTCATCTAAAGCAAGAATAGCTTCTTTATGTGCTATTTCAAGTTGTTCTCTTTGCCCGAAAGCAGAGTTTAAATTTGCACCCGCATCGACTTTGGCAATTGCATTGACACTTTTTTCGTTTGCAATACGCTTTTCTTCTGCTTCTACTGCTCTTAAATTTGCAATATACTGATCGACTCCACCTGCTGCTTCGAATCTCTTATCTATCTTTGCCTGAACATCAGAGGTTAGTCCTAGTGCTTTTCCTGCGTCTTCCGCAGAGGTTCCTAGTTTTTCTATATTTTCTACATAACTTAGTACGGCCTCGGAGCTTGCTCCTTTAAGAGCAGAACTCATATTACCTAGTTGATTATGGGCTTCTTCAATATTGCGGTTAAACTTCCCGGCATTCTCGGTCATTTCCTGAACCGCTGCAGTATTACCAGAGATTACAGCTTTATGAAATGCAGGAGATATTTTCTCCAAACCCTTCATTTCAAGTCCTATTTTCTTTAGACCTTGTGAGTAGAGCTCAGCATCTCCTTTAGGAATCATCTCACCAAGCTCGTTTTGCTCTAGTCTAGGTTTGAGCTCGTCTAGCTCTCTCATCATATCCAGAACAGGAAGGCTTTGCATAGTATTAGCTTTAGCCCTATCTGCTTTCATAGGATCATAGTCTTTATCTTCGACATTAAATACTTTACCCGCAACGATAGTATTTAGCTCTTTTCCTAAGTCTTTCGCACTATCTCGTATTTGCTCTAAAGCGTCCTTATAACCCAGGGCCTCTTCTCTACCTTTTTGATGCTCATCTGCAATTTTATAGATACTTGAGTTTTTAATGCCGTCTTCTATTTTCTTTCCTAAGTCATCTCCGAAAGTAAAATCTTCAGACATTTCCAGCTTAACTCCAGGTATTTTGTTGAGCTGCTCTTTTAAGTAGTTTACAAGACCAATAGCCATATTTGCCATACCTTGTATCATTTTTAGAGCAAATTTAATACCTTTGATAATTCCATCAAGCATAGTTCTAGGGGCGTTTACTACTGCCATGATCATATCATAGATCATCTGAATAATTCCTAGAATAACAGTACCTTTCATAGCCATGTTCATAGCTTTGCCTGCCATAGTGGCTGCTCTGCCTACTGCTTTAAATCCATTTGCTAAACCTCTTTTGAGTGCTGTACCTACAACCTTTGAACGTAGTTGTATGCGTTTAAAGAACCCCTTTATCTTTTGACCGGTGCTTCGTGTTTGGGTCTCTGTTTTCTTTAAACCATTTCCAATTTCTCTTGCAATATCTATACCAACTTCTTTAAAGATGCCTTTCGTAATTTTTCCGTGTTTCTTATACTGATCTTCCGCGGACTTAAGAGCTTTCTTTAGATTAGATTTATCTGCTCCTTTCATTTCGCCAGACGCTGCTCTTGCTAGTACTTTTGAAGTGGAACCAGCTTCTACGGCTTTGCTAGCACCTGATTTTACTTCGGCTCCGCCTTCTTCTCGTAAGCTGGCGGCTGCTTGTTTAGTCTTTTTGATTTCTTCTGCATAAGCTGCCATTGCGGACTTAGCTTCTTCGGCTTTTTGTTCCTGGGAATCGAAGAAAGATGAAATAGCTTCTTTTGCTTCTGCAACAAAAGGCATATTCTTTATGATGCCCATACCAATTGCTCCAAAGAATAGAGCAGCTACTGCGGCATTTTCGTTAAGAAAGCCTGCTAAAGCTTCGAAAGGAGGAAGTATAAAACCTGAAAGCGTTTTGGCTAAATCATTGAAGGTAGCGGCTAGCTGCATAAAGGGATTTGCTTGACCTTCCGCGTCTCCCACAACCTTATTTAGTTGTTCCATAGTCTCTAAGTATACTGCTTGTGAAGCATCCGCAGACGAAAGAGCGTCTGCTGAAATACCTAAAGATTCTGCATATTTTCTTTTTGCGGTTTCTAGTTTGAGAGTAATACCCAATTCATCAAGAAGTTCAGGCTCTGCTTTTGACACACCTCTTGTTAGTCGATCAAAAGAATCTGTAAAGTTTCGTCCTAGAACATTGGAAACTTTAAGAGCTCCTTCTGCCATTTCATCCATCTGCTCAGAGGAAAAACCTTTAGCCAGTCCCATTGCGGAAGCTGCTGCGGCAGATTGAAAGTCTAGCATTCCTTTGGAAGCTGCTCTTAGTTTATTGGTGAGACTCTCCATAGCGATACCACTATTTTGAGCGAATTGAACCTGACTTTGTTCGAGAAGGGCTACGTCTGCGGCATTCTTTAGAAAGTTAAATGCGGCAGATAAAGCGAATACACTGGCTGCAAAAGTTGCATAAGCGCCTACTAAGCCACCCATACCTTGAGCCATTTTTGAAAAGTTTTTTGTACCGTTTGCAGAAGCCTGAGCAGCACCTTTGAGATTACGGTCTGCAGTTCTGGCACTTTTTGAAGTTTGATCGAGTGCGGCTGCGGCTTTAGTTGCATCTTTCCCAATAGCTTTTAAGCTACCGTCTTCCATGACTTTAAACTTTACTGTTATTGTATCTGCCATTAGCCTTTCACATTATGGGTGTACTGTTTTCCACCGCTCGCAGACTTTCTTTCCTCTGCCTTTCTTTTTCTTTCTGCTTTATCTGAGTAGTGCTTGACTATTATTCCTTCATACATTTTCATTATGTATAAAACTTCTGCTTTATCTTCTACATCGAACAACTCAAATAAGTACTGTAAATTATTCCAGGATTTGCCCATGTACTGTCCCGACATTCCTTCGAATCTATCTTCAAGGTAGCTGAATATAAAAAATGCCACTTGGACCTCAGAGGGAAAGTCTGAGATCTCGAGCGGCATCTTATTGGGGTCTGGCTCTTGTCCAAGTTGCTCACATATAGATAAATACTTATCTATGTCAATGGATTGATCGTCTTCTTTTACGAATCTTTCAAGTAAACCCCGTATCTGGCTTACTTGTTTCCAGTAAAATTTTCCAGTTCACTCACAGTCTCTGTAACCCATGTATCAAATACGCCAGAGTTCTTCATAAGTAATTCGGAATTTTCTTGTGTGTGAGGCAATACATCATCTGCGTCAAGTGCCGAGACATCTACCAATAGAAGCTCTTCTAGGTAACGATACTTCAGGCCTGACCATCCTTTGATTACTGCCTTGCAATACTCTACTAAGAATTTATCCTCATCTAGAATTTCTTCAGGTTGATGAGTCTTTTTATTGAACTTGTTAGTTATACACTTCTTTCGTAGTTTTACTAGTTCTTCTCGTGCTAAATAACACAATTCTACTGACATACCTTTAAAGCCGGGGAAGTCAATTGCTACGGTTTTACTAGGGGTCATAAGACTCGCTAGTGAAATTGGTTGGGTTTCGTTCATTTTATATCCTTTATTGTAAAGTTGTCTAAATAAAACAGGGGTGAAAAATCACCCCTGCTTCGATTTTCTATTTCATAGTATAGTCGAAATGACCTCCTATGTCAAGAATTATTTTTTTGATGCCTCTATTACTGAGAAGTAATGCCCTTGTAGTGAACTTTCACTTCATCCGCAGTAGAGATACTTGTTGGCAGTGCGTGGAAGTTTAACTCCATACCAATAACATCTTCAACTGTGTGGCTTGGAATTTCCAAGTGCGCTTTAGGACACTCGAACTCAATACCAGGTGCAGCATCTGCTCCGCCTACTTGTAGCTTGAGAGAGAACGAGTTAGTTTCTTTATCGCTTTCAAGACGTAAGTCTTCCATAAGATCAGCAGAAGCTGCGGCATTATGGTCTAGATAACAAGTTACGCTACCTGAAACAGAACGAGTACCCATTACATGGCCTAGAGGAATATTTACAATACCTAAACTAGAAGGAGTTACATACTCAACGTTGTTCGTAATAGTAACACTACCGCCTGTTAATACTAAGTTATAAGTAGCAAGTAGGTTACCTGCTGCTGAAGTAGTAAGAGCAAGAGTACTTAAACGGTTACGAATAAAGTTAGCAGTGTTAGTAAGCTCTCCAGCAGTTACTTCCAAAGTACTAACAGTAGGTGCGCTAGAGGGCTCTTTGATTTGCTTAGCCATTCCTGACCAGTTCAAAGTAGCAATCCCGTCAATATCAAAATCAGCCTGACACTCATTAATTGTAGCATCTTCTAATTCGTACCAAAGATCACTGCCGCCATTTGCTGGGAACTTAAAGTAAATAGTAGCTGTTGGGAAGGTCAAAAGGTTAGAGCTTTCAAAGTCAATAGTTGCCTTAGTAGCTGCATTACTGATAACATCAGTCCACTTGTCTGAAGTAGCATCGTACTCAGCGTGCTCTGCACCTGCCATCATTGCCCAAAGAACTTCTTCTACTGCGTGATGCTCGTCTGCACTTGATACGTCACGAGTAAACGGACGCGCATAAGTAGAGAAGCTCCACTCTGCCGGAGCCAACGAGTCTGTAAATAACTTACGTGCTCGCCTATTAGCATTGGAAGCACCTGCCATTTCTTTGAGGGTTACCTCTGCTGTGTTTGTAGCTTGCGAGAAGCTGAAGCCATCTAAAACTGGAATTTCCCAATATTTGGTTCCAAATTTTACATAGACCTTTACCTCGCGACTTAAATGTAAAGAATTTGCCATAGTTAATCTCCTATGATTATCTTGAAAAGGCTAGGACGTGAACGTTTGCTCGTGCCTGCATTTTCTAGTAACGAACTTCTATAAGTATTTCTCCTACTCCTAGAGGTTCTAGTACACCTTCGTCAGTATCTATACTGATTATTGTGATTTGTTGTGTAGACTGAACCGCACCTGTGCGATCAATATACGTTAAACGAGAGTTATCTTCTAATACAGTTTCTACATCTTCTAGTAGTTCATCTAGTGCTTCTACTGCATCTTCTGCCTGTACATAACAACGAAGAGTTACCGAAAGAAATCTATCTTTATAACCGCCCCCTTGATACTCTCTTGATTCTGATCCAGCATTTAAGTGTATTGCTGGAAATTCTTCTACTTCATCCCAGAATTTTAAACGAGGAGAAACGTTCTCATTCACATCTGATAGAAAGGAACCAGACCCGTCGATATCTTTTAACCTCTCAACAAGAGCAGCAATAATACCAAGTCTTCGTGTTGTATATTCTCTTGTTCCCATTATACTCTCCTAGTGTAAAATCTTCCGATTGCAAACTCTGCCGCAATCTCTCTTATAGATTTGTCAATCAGATCTCTTGGATCTCTGTTTCCGTCTGCCCAAGGGGGTGCGCCTTCTCCTTCTTCAAATACTTGATAAGGGTTCTTTTGGTATGTATATCCAAAACTAGGAAACCCTTGGGGCGTGGGCATCACATCTACTACTTTTACACTATCTGCGAATCTTCCTGTCCTATTAACAAGTCTAGGGGTTGACATATTTTTTCTAACTGTATCTGGTAGTTTCTTATTTAGCATTGCTACCATTGCCAAAGGTTGAGAAGCTGCCGAGCTTTTTGCTTTTGACTTCTTCTTTTTACTTTTTAGTCTTTTTGAACTTAAAGCTACTGAGGCAGATACTTTTGCACCTTTGCCTTTACTCTTAGTTTTAGTTTTAAGCTTTACTGGCTTGCTTTTAACTTTGATACCTTTCTTACCTTTAAAATTATCAACAAGTACTGCCGCTGTTTTCTCTTTTAAGGTGGAAGACCCTTTCATATCTAAAAGGTCAGGAGTGAGTTCTCCTATAAATTTTCTAAATACTGCTTTTACTGCTTTCTCTTCTACAGAGTCTTTTATATTGTCGGTGCCTGATTGAAATGCAATAACAGAAACATAATTTGCTGTAAGCTTACCTTTCTTTGTTACTATCTGTTCCCCATCAGTAATAAGTCTTTTTATCTCTCTATGAGATATGCTATCTATGTTGCCTGATCTAAATTGTCCTTCTAAGTTATACAGAAGGAGCTTCTTAGTTGCAGGGTCTAATCCCGAAACAGAGGAAGCTATCTGAACCTGAGAAACTGCATTACCTCTTGCTCCGTGACCTTTGTGAAGATTCTTAGATACTGTTTTTGAGTCTGCATCTGAGATGGCTCCGCTTGCTACTAAAGTTTTTAACATAGTATTCTTAATAGTAGTAATGGATCTAGAAAAACTACTTACTATGAACATATCAGTATTTAGAGTATAAGGTAATCTTATCTCTGGTAACTTAGCAACTATTGCATTATACCTTCTCTTATTTCTTGTCTTAAAATTACTTTGTAGCTTTTTAGCGTGTTTCTGCGCTTCTTTTAAAGCTTGTGCTAAGTGAGCAGCTTTCGGTTTATGTCCTGTGGAAGCTTCTATTACCTGCTGTAATTCTTTTGTATCTGTCAAAATTAAAAGCTGTCCTCTTTGACGAGTTACAGCTTTACGGGCTTCTGCATCCAATTTTCTAAGCAGAGGCTTTGTGAATTTTCTGTCAAAAGCCTGTCTACTCATTAAAAGTTCTTATACAGATCCAAGACTCTTTTAATATGATCAGGAAACGCTACATTGTTTCTCTGACTTGAAGAAGAGTTGTTTTGAATGCTAGCGCCTTGAAGTGTCTGACGCGCTTTATGCTCGTCTTTTACATAGTAAGTAATCAAATCAATAACAGCAAGTTGTAAATCTTTAGGACACTCTGCGTATCCTGCTTTATAGGTAATCTTTACAGCACCAGGGCCTGTAGGCCAGTTTTTTCTAGTACCGTCTGTGGTAACTCGATATACACTATCAGTTCCACCATCTACATAGTATTCTGTGGAAGGTACAGTAGCATATGCTTTACTGAAGTCTTCTCTTTCTTGTACGGAAGTAATACTTACAAAAGGACTCTCTGTAAGTTGAACGAAGTTTGTAGACCAGTTTATACTAAACTCTTCTGCTTTGTCGCTATAGTAGTGATCTACAATCGTTGTTCCGCAGTAAGTTTTTACTAATTGACTTACGGCAGTAATTAAAGAATTGATGCGAGCATCTTCCTTTGTGCTCTGAATGTTTTCAGAGATTTTATATTCATCTAATGTGATTAAATTTGCCATAAGTCCATTACTAAAAACTTAAGGGGAGCGAACTCCCCTCTCGTTTTGCTTTTAAATTAAGCTACGCAGTCAATCTTAACTACAGGTTCGTTACCAGTCGCACCGGCTACTAGCTCTTCAAAGCCTAGGGCTTGTGAAGCAACTACTACGTTGCGCTGATTACCAACTTCATAGTCAGTCTCAACAGTTACGCCACGTAGACGTGGGATAACATAGTTACGTGAGTTAACAGCGAAGGCTACAGGTACACCAGCACCTTCAGTAGCGAAGCTGTCAGATACGATTACAGGTGAACCGAATACAGATCCGATTTGACCAGTGATCTTGGTTGCCATATCAGAACCAACGTCAGTTACATCCTGGAAGCCTGCATCTTCGATAAGTTCGAAGTAACGAGCTTGTGACACGATGTATGCAACATCAGCAGGGTTAACACCATACTTACCCATAGCTTTACGAGCAGTAAGGAGGCCAGCTGCAGTCAATGTAGCTGAGTTACCTGCGGCGATTGAACCGCCATCGAGGTCGATGCTTGAACCACTAGCTGCGGCATAGCCGTCAAGACCAGTGATAGAACCTGAACCGTTGATGATAGCGTTATCAACAGCGCGAGCGTGAGCACGTGCTACTGAGTCAACAAGCATAGGCATTAAGTTGATGAGAACTTGCTCATCTACGTTGTTGTCCATGAAAGTCTGGCTGATCAAACGATAAGCGTTCAAGATTACCTGTGAAGGCTTGTACGTGTTGTCAGTAGCACCACGGTTTTCCAAGTTACCTGCTGCAGCTGCACCAGTTTGGAAAGTAGCGGCCTCTACGTCAGGCTGGATTGGCATTACAGTAGCAGCACCATTCACCTGAATCTCACGGAACAGACCAGCTGTACGCAAGTTTAGAGTAACTTCTTTTTCGATTTGACGAGCAACTTCTTGATCGATGTCGCCTGCGTTAGTAGCATAGTCGATACCAGCTTTTTCCATAACGCCACGAGCAAAATCAGTGTCGAAGCCCTTGCCAGTCATAGTACCAAGCAATGAAGCGTGCATGAAGTCTTTGCCCCACTTAGTAACGTCGCCTTTTTCAGAACGGTCACCGAAAGTACGCTTGCTGTTACGCATAGCTTCGATTTCAGAAGACTTCTCTTCTAGTTCTGTTTTGAATGATGCGAGTACTTCGTCCATCTTAGCGTCCTTTTCAGTCAGCTTAGCTTCGAAGTCGCTCATTAGTGATTCAACGCCAGACTGAATACCAGTCTTAACTTTGATTTCTTGTGCTTCAATAAATGAAGCCTGTTCAGCTGCTTTTTCTACTTCTGCTTGCTCAGCTGCTTTTTGCTCGGCTTGCTTCATAGCAATCTTAGCAGCTGTGTCTTCAGCTACCTTCTTTGCAAAAGCTTCCAAGTCGATGTTTTGATTATCCATCTTGATCTCCTGATCTACGGATTTCTCCGCGCTTTGAGGTGTGTCACTAGCTATTCCCGAAGTAATAACTTCATCCTTAGCCAGAGACTGACCTGCTAGATCTACACGATTTGTGAAAGTTTTTTTGAATTCTTCGTACTCAGCATCTGAGTCGAAAGACTTCGCGAGCGAAAAAGTAGCTGACTGATTGCAGGGTACAGATACAACTGATACCTCGAATAATTCAGCGTCCTTAATCATTAGTCCGTCGGTTTCCTTAATATAATCAGCATCCTTGACTCGGAAACCTACGGAAAAGGCCCCAAGAACACCGTCTTTAACTAGTTGAGCAACATTAGCAGGCGCGGCCTTACTAATCTTACATTCCAGCTCCAAGCCATCTGGTCCGGACTTCAGACCTGTAGCTCGACCAATTGGTTTATCATAGTCATGATTAAACAGGATAATTGGATTCTTTTCAAAGTTCTTTAGTCCACCCTTCTGCCATGCTTCTGCTGAAATGGAGTCACCCGCGCGATCAAAGTCAGCCGTGCTTGCCATTCCACGAATCATTACAGAGCCGTCATCTTCTGCATGAGTCTTGAAAGTAGACGTCAGATTAAAGATTTTATTCATATCTTAATCCTTTTTTACTGCCGGTTTAGGGGCAGGCTTGACCGCGGCCTTAGGTTCTGGCTTTGGTGCTGGAGCAGGAACAGGTTTTGGCTTTTCTGCTTCTGCTTTTTTCTTCGCGATCAATTCCATAAGTTCTGGATGTGCTTTCTGCATCATAATAATTGCTCGTGAATAACTTCTTCCTACGTTGCGAATACCTGTCAATGCAACGGGTTTATCTGTTTGTTTGATATATTCGGCTTGGTCCATGACTTTACCTTTTTCAGCAAAATACATTGCTAAGTCACGACATAGTTTAATTCTTTGTGGTCTATTCGCCATCTTCGTTTGTTTCCTCTGGTCGTCCGCCCTCATCGGGATTAGTTGCAGAACCTGCGATGTTTGCAGGAACTCTTATTTCTTCTGTGCCTTCAATAGCTTCGAAACCTAAACGTTCTCTTGCTTCTGCGGCAGTAATAATACCACCGTTTACTAGTGATGTGTAGTAAGCGGATGCATCTCTTAGCTCAGGCTGTAGAGCAGGTATTTCACTGATGTCTTCTTTTAACTCGAAACCGAAATATCTTTCGCATGCAAAATTAATTTTTCGAACTATAGGAAGTATAGTCTCAAGATAATACATCCGCATATTTGGGCGAATGTTGGCGTTGTTGCCAGAGTCCATCATAATTGGAGGTACTCCGAGCGCCTTCAAAATTATCTTTTCATTGTCTGCGATACTATTTTGAAAATCAAGATCTTTAAAATTTACATTTGAGATAGAATCTACTTCAATTCCACCGTCCAAAATAAGGGGTCTACGACCGCCTGCTTCTGGTTGATATCGTGACTGCCACGACACCATCATACGTTCTTTAATCTTCTCAGAGAGTGTGTTTGGTGACTTGAGTACCAAGCCTGGAACAGCACCATTCTTAAAGAAGTTATCTTGGAACTTACGCATCTTCATCATAAGTTGCATAGTACGTAAAGCAGGGCTTAAACGTGGAACACCTCTATAAATTGAGTAAAAGGAGTTCTCTTTAATATGTATAATCTCACTAGGCTTATAATTTACTTTCTCATTGTAAGTGAACTTTTCAATGTAAGTATCCGAGCTAGCGTGAATAGTCATCTTGTCTGCTGGTAAGTGATAGAGATGTGCTCCATCATAGTAGATAAAGATGTTACCATCAAGTATAAAGTCAATAATTAAGTTACGCTTGAAAGTATTAATGTCTTGGAAAGGATTAGGCTCTTGGTTTAAAAGTAAGTCTACTTTAGCACGTTTGATGCCTTTAATGATGCTATTGCCTTTATGTTGTCCGCCTACTTGTGTAGGGATTTCGGCTGCATCATCTACAATAATGTTTACTGCACGATTTACGACTTCTAGTTCTTCGTAAGCTCTCTCATAAGAAAAGGTAGGCTCACGAGAAGTTTGAATATCGTTGCCATAAAACTGCTGTGCAGGATTCAGCTTCTCTTCAACTTCTACAGGTTTTTTCTCAAAAGGATTATACCAAGCCATGTTTTTCTCTTTGAATCTCCACCCAGCGCATCTGCTTTTTAGCTGTTCCAAGCCCAGGGTCTTTGCCGTAAATTGAGTGCAATTTTAAATGATGAGTATGGCACAGAGTAACTGTGTCGTCATATAGCTCAGCATGATGCTCTTCTATAAAGTCATCCCGAAGTGACTGAATGTACTCAGGATTGTGTTTGTTCTTTGTTAACCATTGATTCAACAAAGGAGTTAAACTGTAGAAGTGGTGAAAGTCTAACTGCTCTGTTTCGCCACAAATCTCACAAGAGGAACCCTTTGCATACTTGGACTTTGCCTTATCTCGTACATATTTTACTACATCGCGTTTTAGCTTAGGCATTTTCCTTTGGTTCCTCGATTTTTCATTTAAAGAATTATATCGGCTTTGGGGTGACTTGTCAATAACTATTTTTGAGTAGGTATCGCTAGAAGGACACTTGTGAGGTTTGGAATGAATAAAGTGCGTAGCGAAGACCGTCTGCCATGTGCGAAGCCATGTTGTGCTTCGGTTTTTCTCTTATTAGATTTGGGTTAGGATCCCATTGATAAGAGTCTAGACATATGAGCGATTGTTTACACTCCTGTTCCACATAAAGTTTATCATTATCAATAATTGCAGACACATGACCAATGCCATCCAGTACAGACTTCTTCGCGTTAATAGTACTAATATCATAGTTCTGCGCTAAGTCAAAACGAGTTTGCTGTGCTGCGGAATCAATATAGATATAGTCTATATCCCATTTGTTAATGAGTTTTTGTATCTCTTCTGCGTGCTGTTCTGTAGTGCGCTCATTATTCATATACTCATCCACTAGATAGTATTTGTCATCATCCCAGTCATAGGCAATTACACACATTGCTGTTGGATCTTTGAAACCTACGTCCAACCCCGCAAAGACGTCCATCTTACTAGTATCAAACTGAGACAGGTCTTTCACCTGTGTCTCAAAGTTAAACTTCCAGATCTGTCCTTCATAAGTATTAAAGTCAGCTTCGTACTCTTGCTTAAACTCAGCCTCTGACATAGACTTACGCGCTTCTGAAATATCAGACTCAGACATACGAGGGTTGTCTCGATAAGTTGCTCTTATTGATGCCCATTCTGGGAAGTCGTCAGAAAAGCCTCTGTAGAAGAACTCAGAGAACCAGTTGTTACGACCCCGTGGTGTGGAAATAAAGATTGCTTTGGAGTTTGGCTTGTCCAGAGTAGGACGAAGTGCAACGTTGAAGGCGTCCTTGCCGTCAGCGAGTGCGGCCTCATCAAAGATGATAAGGTCATAAGATCTACCTACACAAGAATCGACCTGATTAACAGAACCCATTCTTACAGTAGATCCATTAGAGATTTCGATAACTTTATCCTTGGCGTTATCTTTTGTAACCTCTAAATCAAAATGTTTAATTAGATTTCTCTGTAGATCGAAAGAGATCTGAGACAAAGAGTAGTTGGGGGACATTATTAGAATGTTGGAGCCAGGTACCAAAGACACGAGCTGTCCAATGATATTGGCTATGTAGGTTTTACCCTGTCTGCGCGAGACTGCGGCAGAGACAAAACGATACTTTGGATCGTTAATCGCATTGATAATTGCTATCTGCGATGGTAAGGGAGTGACATTCAATAGCTCCAGGTACGGAGCTATTGGAAGTTTTAGAAACTTTGTCTCAGATCTTAATTCAACTATTTCGTCAGAGATAATATCTCTGCGGCTTACTTCTACTGCCATATTAATCTTCTTTTATGATTGACCAGATTCCCCAAGCTAAACCAGCCCAGGCTAATAGATTTCCAAACAGTAGAACTGCTGTGGAAACACCTACAAGTATTAATGCGTCTTTTTTCTTTAGTAATTTATGCAACATGAGTGCCTCTCTTTTTATGTCCGTTCCAAGCTACAAATCCTGCTAAACGTAAAGACCAGTATGCGAGGTAGTTAAGAACTCGAAAACCATTAACTTCGATGCAGATGTCTCGGAAGATTCCATCCATAAACTTCTGATCATGATAACCGATATCGCTTCCATCTTTCTTCATAAGAGTTGCATACTTGTACCCATAATCGTGCACTAGGCCACCCATAAGCAGTACTCCTACTGGTGATAAGAAAGTTGCGAGAAACTTAGGAACAGATGCTCCATCAAACTCAAACCCCGCAGGAATCTTATATTCTACATCATTCAGAGTATAGTTAAAATCTTGTTCGATTTTCCACTTACGTGTACCGAGTAACCACATTAGGATACCTTTCCAAAAACCTTTATCTTTTGTTTTGATTGGTAAAGGTGACATAACTGGCATAAACTTATATTTAAATCCTACCAGTGTTTCTTCTTTTTTATCTACTTTGTTTACTATAAAACCAATGAGTACCAGTACTGCGAGTACTGTCCACTGCCAAAAAGTCATTGCTAAATCAAGTAACATTTCCATTATTTCTTCCCTGCATATGCGTTGGCTCCAAAGAATGCTGAAACCAGGGCTGCGATAGCTACAAAGTAAGTGGGAGCAATATCACCGATTATTTTAGCGGCGCTATCTAATCCGAATAATGATGTGCAGAATATGCCGAAAGGATAGAACAACATTCCCCAAAGAGAGAACCAAGTCATCTTTCGCATTGCATCACGCTGTGCATCTTGATCTTCTAATTCTTTTCTACGAAACTCAAGGTACATTTCTTGTTCGACGGCAGAAACCTCTCCGTCACCATTTGTGTCTGCGGGATGAAACTTCTTATCGTCTACCATTTGACTTTATTCGCCCAATATGCTGCCGACATTTTGCCTTTAGCGATATTCTTGGCGTGTCGTGCTTTGAAAGACGCCCTCTTCTTTTTCATTGCTGTTGATTCTCCGGCCTTCGGCTTCCCTGCCGTTTTAGCTCCCTGCTGGCCGAAACGAATCGTTTTTACTTTACCGCCAGATTTAGCTACTACGATATGAGACTTCTTAGCATGGCCTGGAGTACGTTTTGGTTTGTTATAACCGCTAACGCCTGCCCGTTTCAGTCTTGAGTCTTTTTTCTTCGCTTTTCGCTTTGCTGGCATAAAGATTACTCCTTGTCTTGCTTGCCGGAATCGACGACACCTTTGACGTCTTGTCCGACTGCTACTGTAATATCTGCTACTGTGTTGCCTACTCCGCTTAGAGTATTGTTTACCATGGCCTGCGTGCCGTCAATGGCTGCATTCATGGTTCCACAAGCTCCGAGTAGTAGTGCAGATACTATAATTAAATACTTCATCTGTTTCTCCGTATTGTCCTGCCCTTGGTAAAAAATGTGTCCGATGTATCAGGAAAGGGCCTAGCAAAGAGTGCCACTTGACACCCTATTTCTTTCTTCGCTTCATAGTAGCTTTACGCTTCTTTTTCACGAATGTTTTTACCATAGTGGGTTTACCACCAGGGTTGCCTGCTTTTCTTTTTCTTCTAATAGCAGACTTTTTCTGTGCTGCAGTCATACGAGCTGCTTTTGCTTTGGGCACGCACTTCGGGTACTTGCTGCTTTTTGCTTTGCCTCTACCACATTTAGCGTAACCTCCGCCCTTCTTTGGACGGGAGATGTCTACCCATTCTTCTTTGAACCATTTCTTGAGACTCATTTCTTGACCCCCATTCGGTACTTACCACCTCTTCGCTTATACTCTTTTACTAGGAAGGCATTTGCATATGCGGAAGGGTATACTTTAAACTTTCGTTTTACTGTAGCTTTTACAGAGGCATAGAGTCTTTTATTTGTCGGTACCGGCTTTTTCTTTGCCGTCTTTCTTCTTTTCTTTGCTGCCATCCAAAATCTCCTCTACTGGAGGAACCCAGCCTGCGGCTTTTTTGGCCTCTTCTTCTGTAGCATGCTTAGTAGTCTTTCCATTATTATCAATAAGCACCCAGCGTCCGCGTCTTTCTGAAATTTCCATATTACTTGCCTCTCTTCTTCGGCTTCTTCTTCTTTGGTCGACCGACTGTTGATCCGTATGTTCCTTTACCTTTTGGCATAGTCTTTCTCCTATGAGGCTAATCCTACGATTAACCATACTAGAGCGGGTATTACTAGTGCAATACCGGCTACTACTTTTATCCACAGTAGGATGAACTCCATTTGTTTCGCTTTACGCTGCTTTTGTTCTCGAATAGCTTTTTCTCTAGCTCTCTTTGCATCGGACTGAAACTGTAGCCACGCATCCCAGATTCCTGGGTCGCCTGCATAAATCATATGCTCTCGTAGCCATTCTTCTTGCTTTCTAAGTTTCTGTAACTCCATGAAAGCTGAGAGTTCTTCTTTGTTGCCGTGAGCGTTCGACTTCTTCGCTACAACAGACTTATTATCAAAATATCTTGTAGCTTCTTCTCCAACTTCAAAGATTTCTTTTCCGTTGCTAAGAGCTTGCTTGATGACCGAAAAGGCAGCATTTGCTGCGGCTATTTCGGCTAACATTATATCTTAGTAAGAAGGGTAACCAACACACCCGCTAGGAACATTATCATAGTTCCACCCATAGTTAGCATTCTAGACTCAATACGCATGAGTCCTGTTTCCATATCTTCGAGTCTTTGAAAACAAGTTTTCCAACGCTCTTCACACTGAACTTCATGAGCGTACATCTTCTTTTCAATTTCAGTTATTCGATCAATCTGTTCCATTGAGTAGTTTATCCATTAGCTTACCATAATTACCTTGACCGAATGGAACAGCTTCATTAATCTGTACATTAGTCTGGTTTTTGATATTGCTACCTTCTGCTTTAGCGAGGTCGGCTTGTGCCTTGATCTCGTCTATACGCATTTTATGTGCCATTTGTAATAGATCTGCTAAGTCTTTGCTAGAGTATACGCCAGATTCCTGGGCTTCTTCTAACTTAGATGCGATCATCTCGTCTAACAGGGAACCAATGTTGTTCTTGTTACGGTAGCCCATGTCCAAGTACACTGTGTCTATGTACTTCTTTACTTCGCGTGTATTTAACGCATCAACTACTCGCTGTTCGGGTACTTGAAGATATTCGCATACTGCCCGAATATTTCCGTATTGAAGATAACTATTCGCTATCTCCAGTCCCTCAGGACTAATTGTAGTTAATTCTTTTGCCATGGTTCAAATTATACTCAGTTAGGGTTGTTTTGTCAAGAAATTTTTTTCTCAGGTTAATCAGAGAGTGGATTATCTAGGGCTCTCTGTAGTTTCTTTTCTAGTCGATCTTCCAGATCTTCCATGTCTTGTTCGGAGTCTGCTTTCATAGCGTCGCGCTTAGTTTCAAAGCGTTCGCTTGCTTTATCTATCATATCTCGTACTTCGGTTTCCATAGCACGTACTTTATCTTCCGCGCGGTCTGCTTGCTTCTCGATTGAAAGTATATCATCTCTCAACCCAGATTTAATGTCTCGTGTGTACTCAATAGCGTCGTCGAGCTTCTGCTCTATTTGAAGGTTTCGTGCTGCGATAGCATCTGTGTCAATATTCTGGACGATTTCTTTCATGTCCATATAATCTGCGTAAAATTCAAATCCAGCCCACGCTGCACCACCTAGTGTAGAAAGTGCTGTAAGCATAACCATCATTCTGCCGCCTTTAAACGTCATACCTCCAAATTCAAACTCTGCCATATTATTCCTCTACAAATTGTAGGTTCCTGAGATTCGCTATCTCTTGTTTTAACTTCATTACTTCCATGCGTTTCTTTTCTAACTCTAACTGGTAAAGAGTATTACAATTGATGCGTTCTTTTGGAGCACCAATTGGTATTGTAATTTTTGCGTATACACCTATGTCACTTGCTCGTGTTGTAGGCATAGTTGCGTCATAGGGCGTGTTATTGTAAGGGTCTTGATATTGATTGTCAATAAAACCCACAACCCCAAATTCTACGTTGGTTGCTGAACCAATCGCATTTTGACAATCTAACTGCCCTGCCCTAATTCTATCTGATGCGTAGCTCTGTGGCGAGCTAGGCAGATTAAGGTTTAGAGAGCTCGAATCCGCCCAGGCTACTCCGCAGAGCAGACATAGAGCTAGTAGTAGTATTATTCGCATCGTTCTCACTTTTTATTTTTGAACATATTCTTGAGGTTATGATAGAAGGATCTTTTGTACCTGAAAGGATTTTTGATTTAGAGCATATGTATGCTACTTTTTCTGCATCTCTTTTTCTTATGTACACTTCTATGTTTTTTCTTTCTAAGTACGGTAAATTGATGAGTTTGTTTGTGCTGGCAAAAGCTACACTATTCCAGTCTTGATCATAAACACCAATAGAGTACCAATCAATTTCTTGCCGACTATTGAATAGACTCATTCGAGCTACCTTTACTCCGCTTACATATGACGTTTCTAAGTCTGGGTAAGTGGGAGTAAATTGATGGGCACTTGCGTACCCACCTAAACACAATAAAGCAAAAAGTATTATTGAGCGATACATTCTGCCGTTACCATAGCTGTGTAATCCCCTGCTGGGAAAGATTTATCATAACCATAGTCTGCGGTAGATGAAACGTCAAACCATACAGAACCTGCGATCGTTAGATCAAACTCGACTGTATTGTTATACTCGACTTTATTAGTTTCAAACTCTGACATACTTGCGTCCGAGGTTTGACCCACTACTACATCGCCTGTCCAGTTTACTACGTCTTCTAATACGGGACTAGAGGAGAAGGAGTCTGGGTAGGTGACAATTGCTTTGTAGTGGTCTGCTGCTAAGATGTCGTAACGAATAATGGGTTTTACACCACCAGACGCAGAAGACGTACTTAGTTCGCTTGGACTTGGGTTACCGTACACTCCAGACGTATCAGTTTGAATGACACATTTGGACTCTACTGTTCCCAAGATGGGTACGTTAGCGAATGCCGAAGTAGACACTAAGGCGGCTAACAGGATGAAAGGCTTTTTCATATGAATGTCCATTTAGGCATTAAAGCCTCTGTGGTAGTATTATTAGTCATATTGGGCCTCTACCATTTCTTCATGAAGCAATTGTTGAGCCAGCCCAACTCTCCTTGCTTTTTCATTGTCTGGTAGCTTTCCATCTACCAGTACTACTGTATCCGCATACACGCCACCATTGAGTGACCCTGTATAACTGCGGGGTATGTAGTTCATTGCAAAAAGTGCGTCAGCCTGTGCTGCGGCTTGGTCACTCATTGCTCCAGTATTAATACCACCTAGCATCTTCTCTAGGTTTACTTTTACTTTTTCGATACGCATCTTGCGCTCGTATTCTTCCTCTTCGTCAATCTTCGCTTGCCTTTCCATCTCTGCAAGAACAAACTCATCTTGTAGTGGATCATATACATCTACGTCAGGTATTAACGAAGGATCATACGGTATTTGGTAGTCAGGGCACGAAGGATCTGATTGTGGGTCAAAGCAAGGATCATACCTATAGCTGTACACCACTGATGGGTTTGCTACTGTACCGAATCCTTCGACCGAGATCGAGCCGTCACCCCATGCTTCAATCGGAATATCTCCTACACCAACTACTTTGTAAATCTTGTTGCCAGGTAATCCTGACCAGTCATCACTCTCTCTAAAAATATACCCGTCTCCGAGTGCATTCTCGTTTGAAACGTGTACAATCATGTCATCTTCTACGTTTTTTATCGCTTGGTAGCGATATATCACAGATGAAACAGTTAAACCAGCTTGCTGAGGCAGTACATTTTGCATGTACCAGTCATAAGCTGATATTCGTGCCTGTCCGTATACTTCCTCAGAGTATGAGGAGGGCGCCAAGCAAACTAAGGATACCGCCAACGCCAAAGAGTGTCTTTTTGGTAGTCTCGTCCATTGCATCTTCATCTTTTTCCTCTAGAGGCTCTTCTTCTCTGTGAGTTTCCCAGCCTGCTTTCGCTTCTGGTCCGATCATACCGTCATACGGGCAGGGTGTTCCTGCCATCATCATTGCATCAAATACACGCTTGTCTTGACACATTACTGAAACCGCTGCTACTTTCATGCCCATGTCATAAAGAGTCTTTGCATTCTTTAATTTCTCACAATTCATATCTCTTGTCGTAGTTCCCATGCTTATGCCTAGGATCTGGGTCTGTACTGCACCCGCAACTCCTACAGTACAAAGGTCTGAATTAGAAATGTTCATCGTCGGGGTAATTGCCGACGGAGGCGGGGACTTCAACGTAGTAGTGGTAGTGCTGTTAATATCACTGGTTGTCGTTGAGTCTGTGACAATTGTGTCTGTATTTGTTGTATCTTCGTCCTGGGCGTATAAAGCACCGGATAATACAAGCGTAAAAATAAGTAATAATCTGTTCATGTAAAGCCTATTGATATACGTTGGTTTCTGTTCAATTATTTTTACATTATACCCGAGGTGGGAAAAATTGTCAAGAATTATTTTTGAGTTGGGGGTGTTAGACATAAATATCGACATGTCTACCAAGTCTGGGCAGGCGATATCCGTATTTGCGTTTAATATATCTTTGGTAATTTTTTGTCATAGGGGTAATTTTACACCGGTTTGGGAAGGTTGTCAACAATTTTTTGATACACCCTTTTGACTTTCGAGAATATTAGAATGTTATACGTGTGGGGGAGCGCGGGCGCGCTGCTTATAACCAAGTCGTCTAACCGCCCCCGTCCTTATGCTTTTTTATTCTAAAAAACATGCAGAAAAATTTTATTATTCGCTTGACCTGCTCGCCAGATTTGCTATAATATCACCTCATTAGACAGATAGGGAAGGGCTTCACCATGGCATTATTTACAATTGTTTTAAACGTTTTTTTGATTCTTTGCGCGGCTCTTGCGTTCGTTATCTCGTTTCTTGGTGGCGTGGGCTGGCTGGCTCTGGTTATGGTTCCGGTTATGGCCGCGCTAATTTTTTCTTTAAATTCTTTAATTAGGGCTTGCTAATGCTTGCGCTCTATGATAAGATAGCATCTCTTTACAATTACTTACTAGGATATAAAATTATGACTGATATTAACTACACTCCCGAAATGGTCGCAACTATCGAAGCGGCTCAACCTCTCGACCTTGCTAAAGCTAAGGCACTAGGCGCGCAACTTGATCGCGGCTACCGCTCGATCATTGCTAAAGCCAAGCGCGAAGGATTCGAATATATCTCGAAGCCGGCTCCGGCCAAGAAAAAAGCGGCTCCATCAAAGGCTGATATGGTCGCGGCTATCTGCGCGGCTGTTGATACTGATGCCCTTGATGGCCTAGAAAAGGCCACCGGATCGGCTCTAAATAAATTGCTTTCTAACCTTGCATAAACTGGATTAGCCCTGTATAATCAGGGCTTAACTCACTTACTAGGATTTTATCATTATGAATTTATACGATTACTCTGGATACTTAGGCGCGATACTGATGGCAATTTTTGCCTTTACTCTGGTGATTCCTGTCGCTATCTGCGGTCTGGTGCTGTTGACTGTTCAATCTGTCAATGCTAGAATGCACAACTTGACCATTTTAAATCTTATCTCAATCGGTGGATTTGCCGCCAACTTAGGAGCTTAAAAAATGATACATTATATCTTTGACCTAGATCACACTGTGATCGACTCAAGCCACCGCCAACATACTCGCGCGGATGGCTCCCTTGATCTGGATAACTGGCGCGCGAATTGCACCAGAGAAAAAATCATGGCTGATAAAATCCTGCCTCTGGCTGATCTGATGCGCTCGGCATATGCCAAGGGCGACAATGTTATCGTTTGTACTGCTCGCGTTTTATCGGTTTGGGATCATGTTTTTCTAGCTGATAACAATCTGCGATTCCATGCGCTACTATCACGCGCTGAGGGCGATAATCGAGGCGATGCGGAAATGAAACGTGATCTATTATTGCGACACTTTCGCGGCTTAAAAATACCTGTTGCGCGTTGGACTAGAAGCGCGGTTTTTTATGATGATAATCAGGCGGTGCTTGCAATGGCTGACAAACTAGGTATAATTACCCGTGACGCTGTAAAACTCAACGCACAATTAGGAGCGTAAACAATGAGACATTATTACTTGATCGTAGACACAGAGACAACTAAAAAGCAAACTGTTGCAGATTTTGGCGCGGTTGTTATGACTAAACAGGGCGAAATCGTAGAACAATTTGGCGCAATGGTTCACGGACATTTTGGCACTTTGCCGCTGTTCTCTGATCCTTCTGCTGATCCTTCTGCCTTCTGGTCTGAGCAATCCGCACAGAGACGCGCAAAAAATTACGATAATATGCTCGATTCTGGCTTGCGTTCAATCTCAAGCGTTGGTCTAATCAATCAATGGCTGGCTGGCGTAAATGCTCGCTATAATCCTGCGCTGACCGCTTACAATCTGGTTTTCGATCTTGGCAAATGCCGCAACACTCGCATCAATCTTGGGATTTTCAATTCTCGATTTTGCCTAATGAAAGCCGCAAAACGCCAGATTGGTGCGCTTGCGGAATATCACGAATTTTGCCACACTCATGGCTTTTTAACTGCTGTTAGACGCAACCCATCAATGACCGCTGACACAATGGCAAAATTTATTTATGGCTTAGATCTGCCAGATGAGCCTCACACTGCGCTCGAAGATGCGCGAGATTATGAAGCCCCGATTTTGACCAAAATCCTCGAATCGGTCACGCGTAAACAACTACTGGAGCTAGGACGATGAGTTTACTACCCAAAGATGAGGCGGAACTAATCCGCCTCAAAATGCAAATGGAAATTATCCGCACTGTTTGCCCATTGATGATGATTATGATACAACTGTTTATCATCATTAAAATCTATTAAGGAATGTTCCACGTGGAACACGCTAAAACCCAAAAATCCGCAAAAAACCAAAATTGCGGATTTTTTTTATTTTCAGAAAAAATCGAAAAAATCTCAAAAAAGCCTTGACTTTCCGAAATTTTTGGCGCGGGGGCGCCAG
>Ga0213863_10000216_pt1 | contig 45348 bp, 40 predicted proteins | sample PICome_8_FD_160128 | JGI IMG/M metagenome (GOLD analysis project Ga0213863, IMG submission 160128) | Coastal seawater microbial communities near Pivers Island, North Carolina, United States - PICO497 | ecosystem: Environmental > Aquatic > Marine > Coastal | place: USA: North Carolina... | reverse complement strand
GGTCTCAATCTCCTCGCCACCGCGGCCAAAGATAAATGGATCACCACCTTTTAGCCGCACAACACGGTTTCCCTCAAGGGCATAGTCCACCAGTTTTTGATTAATATTGTCCTGAGTAACCGGATGATCCCCGGCGGTTTTGCCTACATAGATACGTGTGGCATCCCGCCGCACTAGATTCAGCACTTCTTTGGAAACCAGGCGATCATAGAGCACAATATCTGCCTGTTGCATCAATCGCAGGGCTTTAAAAGTCAACAAGTCAGGGTCACCTGGGCCGCCGCCCACTAAATACACCTCGCCGGTCTTAAACTCATCTGTACGCTCAAGCTTATCTGCCAGCAGTCGCTCCGCTTCTTCAAGATTATTAGCATAGGCCTGCTCAGCAATGGGACCATAAAACACCTCCTCCCAAAAAGCCTTGCGGTCCGCACCATTGGAAAACTTGCCTTTGACTCGCTCACGGAAGCTACCGGCCAATGCACCTAGCTTGGCCATGCCCGCTGGCAACAGGCTTTCAAAGCGAGTGCGCAACAAGCGCACTAATACGGGCGCATCACCGCCACTAGAAATAGCCACCTGGATAGGAGAACGATCAACAATGGATGGGAAAATAACCGTTGAAAAACCTGGATCATCCACCACGTTGGAGAGCATATATGCGGCTTGGGCATGCTCGGAAACCAAGCGGTTTAGGTCCCGATCATTAGTGGCGGCAATGACCATCACAGTATCTGGATACTGCAGCAGATGACGGTGCTCGTAGGCAGCCGTAATTAACTCGAGGCCATTACAGCCAGCAGCTTTATCTTTGGCGGCCATCTCGAGTAGGTCTGGACAGTAGTCTTTAGCGATAATGGTAATAAGCGCACTGGCTTCTTGGACAAGCCGGACTTTTCGCAGAGCGATTTCACCGCCGCCGACTACAACAATGCGGCGGCCTTTTAGGTTGTGAAATAGCGGTAGATAATCCATGGGTTGTTGCTGACTCCGAGAGATCCTTCGCTGCGCTCAGGATGAAAGGTTACTCTTAGGCTATAACTGTCTGCCCATTCATCAATGGCTGCAGCACCTCTGGGATCCTAATGGATCCATCCGCCTGCTGATAATTTTCCATAACCGCTAGCAGAGTGCGGCCAACGGCCAGGCCGGAACCATTAAGCGTATGCAGCAACTCCGGCTTGCCATCGGCATTTCTAAATCGGGCTTTCATCCGGCGGGCCTGAAAATCGGCAAAGTTTGAGCAAGAAGAGATCTCTCGGTATTTCTCCTGAGAAGGCAACCACACCTCAATATCATAGGTTTTAGCCGCAGAGAAACCTAAGTCACCGCCACAGAGAATAACTGTGCGGTAAGGCAGCCCCAGCTTCTGCAAAATCGCTTCCGCATGGCCAACCAGCCCTTCTAATGCATCCCAAGACTCATCCGGATGCACAAACTGCACCATCTCCACTTTTTCAAACTGATGCTGACGAATCATGCCGCGAGTATCACGACCATGGCTGCCAGCTTCACTTCTAAAGCAAGGAGTATGAGAGACAAACTTAATCGGCAACTGATCCACAATCTCATTGCGGTAGATATTGGTGATCGGCACCTCAGCGGTAGGAGTCAGATAAAATTCACGCTCATCTTCGAGTTTAAACAGATCTTCCTCGAATTTGGGCAACTGACCGGTACCGTAAAGAGACTCACGGTTAACGATATAAGGCACATACACCTCTTCGTAACCATGCTCCTGTATATGGGTATTTAACATAAACTGTGTCAGCGCACGGTGCAGACTGGCCAATCCGCCGCGCATTTGAGAAAACCGCGACCCGGTAATTTTGGACGCTGTATCAAAATCAAGGCCATTTAATGCATCGCCCAAATCAACATGGTCCTTCACCTCAAAATCAAATACCCGAGGCTCACCCCAACGGCGCACCTCCAGGTTATCATCTTCGTCATTGCCCGCCGGCACTGATTCATGGGGGATATTGGGAATCCCCTGTAACAGCGCATCCAACTCGTCCTGTATCTCAGCCAGGGCTGCATCAGCCGCCGCAGAATCGGTTTTAATCTGCTCACCTTTGGCCTTTAACGGCTCAATGTCCTCACCTTTTGCTTTGGCCTCGCCAATTAGCTTGCCCATGGATTTAGAATAGCTATTGCGCTCCTGTTGAAAGCTCTCAGCGGCCAGCTGCAGCTCTTTGCGCTGAGCCTCTAATGCTAGAAAAGTCTTTGTATCCAGTTGATAGCGCTTGATGTCCAGGCGACTGGCAACGGCATTTAAATCCGAACGTAATAACTTCGGGTCGAGCATAGTGATTTCCTTAAAATTAAATCTAATACAAACGTGTTAGCCAGACCGCAACCGTAATCGCTGCCAAGCACAAACAAACCGTACCCAGCGCATAAACCAGCGCCAGAACAACGTGGCCATTTTGCCACAGACCAAGGGCATCAAGCGAGAATGTTGAGAAAGTCGTGAATGCCCCAAGAAACCCTACCATTAATACCGAGCGCATCTCCGGCGGCAGCATAGCCTTTTCCACAATAACTACATACAGAATGCCCATAACCAGGCTGCCAAGCACATTTGCCGTCAGTGTGGCATAGGGAAATTTGCTGGTGGCTGTATCTAGAAGCACTGTACTCAGCCCGTAGCGAGCCATGGCCCCCAAAGCACCGCCAAAACCAACCGCAATCCAATTTAGCAAGCTTTAGTCCTTAGTCTATTGAACGTCTAGAGATCGCAGATAGGCCAGTTTTTCAGCTATCTGCTTTTCCAGACCATTGTCCGTTGGGAAGTAATACTGTCTGTGGGCAAGTTCCTGCGGCAAATAGACTTCCCCAGCAGCGTAGGCGCCCTCTTCGCTATGTGCGTACCTGTAATCTCTGCCGTAATCCAGCTCTTTCATCAATTTGGTGGGCGTATTGCGCAGATGCATCGGCACCTCGTAGCTGGGTAGCGACTGAACATCCGCCATGGTTGCTTTAAAGGCGTTATAGACTGCATTGCTCTTCGCCGCCACAGCACAATAGGTCACGGCCTGAGCAAGGGCCAGCTCTCCCTCTGGGCTTCCCAACCGCTCCTGAATGGTCCAGGCATTTAACGCCAACTCCAATGCCCTTGGGTCGGCATTTCCAATATCCTCCGATGCTATACGCGCCACTCGGCGGGCAATATACAGCGGGTCACAGCCACCATCAAGCATACGGCACAGCCAATACAGTGCCGCGTCCGGCGACGAGCCCCGCACTGACTTGTGCAAGGCCGAAATCTGATCATAAAAGTACTCACCGCCCTTATCAAAGCGTCGAGTGTCTCCCACCAACACCTGCTCGAGTACCGCGGCATCAATCACCGCCTGATCACCTTTCTCGCTGGCTAGATCACTAGCAATCTCAAGCAGATTTAATGCCCGGCGTGCATCACCGTCCGCAGCAATGACCAAAAGATCCAGTGCCGCTTCGTCTAATTGCAACTTCCGCTCACCCAGGCCAGACGCAGCATCCATAATGGCCTGCTTGACCACCTCTTTGATTTGGTCCGCATCCAGACTCTTCAGCACATAAACCCGGCAGCGGGATAGCAGAGCATTATTCAATTCAAAAGACGGATTCTCAGTGGTGGCGCCAATAAACACCACAGTGCCATCCTCCACAAAGGGCAAAAATGCATCCTGCTGGGACTTGTTAAAACGGTGCACTTCATCCACAAACAAAATCGTCTTGCGGCCCCGCAGATCGCGCTGTTCCTCAGCCTTGGCAATCGACGCCCGAATCTCCTTCACCCCAGACAGCACAGCAGAGATACTCTCAAAGTGCGCATCTGCAGATGCCGCAATAATCTTTGCTAATGTAGTTTTACCCACCCCAGGTGGCCCCCAAAAGATCATTGAGTGCAGCGTCTCGCTCTCAAGCGCCTCTCGCAATGGCTTGCCCGGGCCAATTAGATGCTGCTGGCCATAAAAGCCCTCCAGATTGCCTGGGCGCATGCGGGCCGCCAGTGGTTGATAGACTTGCTGGCTAAACAAATCAGTCATTGCGAATTACATCAATGCCAGCCGGAATCTCAAACTTAAATAGATCAGCCGCCAACTCAGGGTTAAGTTCAAGCCCAATAAACCGAATGTCAGTAACCTGACCAAGACCGTCGGTGAGCACAATAGACTCCGGCGCGGCACCGGCAAAGACAATCCGCAACGCGCTAAACAGGCTGCCAGACTGCTGCGGGGTCAATTCAAAAACCCCGTCCGATGTCTGCTCAATGAAGTAAGCGCTGTCTAATCGTTGTAGATCACCAGAAAATAAAATCGCCGGCGTTGACTCAATATTGCTATTAAAGGGTTGCACAATAACTTGCTCGAGATCCGGATCGTACAACCACAGAGTCGCGCCATCAGAGATCACTTGCTGGGGTAAAGGCTGAGCAACAACCCAGCGCAAATTATTGGGCTGTGCCACCTGAAAAAGCCCGCTAGAACTCTGAACCGAGAAGCCATTGGCATCGATGATTTTCTGCTCAAACTGTGCTGAGAGGCTGGTGATCGGTTGCAGCAGGTTGCGCAGCTGCTGAATATCCTCAGGTTTGCCACCAGCATAAATATTCGAAGCGCTGAATAAAAAAACCAGGGTAAGGAAACTTTTTAAGAAACGCATATTTAATTTGACTCGCCTTCAAGGGCACTAACACTTCTGCTGAGTTTAGGCCAAAACTACACTTATGACTTGGGCGACAGTATCTCTCTGCTGCCATTACTCCCCATAGGGCTCACCACCCCAGCGGCTTCCATCTGCTCAATCAAGCGAGCAGCGCGGTTATAACCCACCCTCAATTTGCGTTGGACTGATGAGATAGAGGCTTTGCGACTCTCTAATACAAAGGCTACGGCTTCGTCATACAGTGGATCGGACTCCGCATCATCCTCGCCCTCTTCGCCGCTGGAAAAGCCCGGCACTGGAATGGATGAAACAGCAGTTTCATCGGTGATTTCATCTAAATAATTTGGTTCACCACGGCGTTTCCAGTCAGCGACAACTTTATGCACTTCGTGGTCATCGACAAAACAACCGTGAATACGCTCAGGTACGCTAGTGCCTGGTGGGAGATAAAGCATATCGCCGTGACCGAGCAATTGCTCTGCCCCGCCCTGATCGAGGATGGTTCTCGAGTCGATCTTCGACGATACCTGAAAGGCGATTCTTGAGGGCACGTTGGCTTTGATAAGACCGGTAATGACATCCACTGATGGGCGCTGGGTTGCCAGTATCAGATGAATACCGGCAGCTCGCGCTTTTTGGGCGATACGGGCGATAAGCTGTTCGACTTTTTTACCGACGATCATCATCATATCGGCGAATTCATCAATCACCACAACTATGTAGGGCAAGGTTTCTAGCAATGGCGCCTCTGGCGGCTCTTGCGTTGCATCCCAGCCCATTTCGTCTGGATTAAATGTCCACAGTGGATCGCTGATAGGGTTGCCGGCTTTAATGGCATCTTCTATTTTGCGGTTGTAGCCGGCCAAATTTCTAACGCCCATCGCGGCCATAAGTTTGTAGCGTCGCTCCATCTCCCCCACACACCAGCGTAGGCTGCCAGCGGCGTCTTTCATGTCAGTGATCACTGGAGTCAACAGATGCGGAATATCGTCGTGCACCGAGAGCTCGAGCATTTTTGGGTCGATTAGAATCAGTTTTACTTCCTCTGGCGACGCCTTAAACAACAGGCTCAGCAGCATCGCGTTGATACCCACTGATTTACCGGAGCCGGTGGTGCCTGCCACCAGTAAGTGAGGCATACGCGCAAGATCAGCAACCGTAGGCACGCCAGCAATATCGTGACCCAGTGCTAATGTGAGCGGTGAGTTTGAGCGATCGTAGGCTTCGGAAGAAAGCACTTCGCTGAGACGCACCATCTCGCGTTTTTCATTGGGGATTTCAATGCCCACCACGGATTTACCCGGAATCACTTCTACCACGCGTACGCTGATCACGGCCATGGAGCGCGCCAAGTCTTTAGCTAAGCCACTGATGCGACTGACTTTCACGCCGGCGGCGGGCTGAATTTCAAAGCGAGTCACCACTGGGCCAGGCAGTACTTCTACCACGTCGGCTTTGATGCCAAAATCTTGTAGTTTTAGTTCCAAAAGCCTAGACAGGTGCTCTAAGGACTCTTCGGAATAGCCGGTCTCTTCAGTCTTGTCCATGGGATCCAGCAGGTTCAGTGGTGGCAGAGATCCTACTATCTCCGTGTCGGCAAACAATGTCTGCTGCTTCTCACGCTCAATTCGCGGGCTCACTTTGGGCTTGGCCGCCGGCGTTTGAATGGTGGGCGGTGTCCGGTGCTTTTTCTTTTGCACCGCAGCTTCAACTTTAACCTGCCTTTCGGCCAGGGCCTCTTTGGACTGCTTGGCCTCTTGCCTATGGCGTTTGCTCTCGGCTAAGGCGCCTTGAAGCCGGTCTATAAAGTTGATAGCCATCAGGCCAAGGTTATCGATCAGGCGGATCCAAGAGATGTCGGCAAAGACAGTGAGGCCAAACAAAAACAGGGCCAGCAGTATCAAGGTACTACCGGTGTAACTAAAAGCTGCCATTGAGGCCTGGCTGATAATTGTACCCAGTATGCCACCAGTGCCCTCAGGGAAACCGGCGCCAAAGTCGTCAAACTGGATGCTGGCCAAAGAGGTAGCGCTGATCATCACCAGAGTAAAGCCCACAGTGCGCAGTACAAAGGTCACGGAGTCAAAAGCATCAGGCTCCCTTAAAAAGTAGGTGCGTAGAATCTGAATAGCCCGCAGAGCCAGGAGCACAGGGAACAGATAAGAGATAGCACCAAAAAAGCGCAAAAACCAATCCGCGGTATAAGCGCCAAATGGGCCAACTGCATTGGTGACATCGGTGCTTGAGGTAGCATGACCAGCACTGTGGTCGTTAGAGGAATAGGTCAGCAGAGCCAGCAGCAATATCACGCAAAGCACGATCCAGCCAATCAGAGCACCTTCGGCCAACAGCCCTTTGATTCGGGAGTCTGTTGCACTTTGGTCCATCGCTGGGTTTTTAGTCTGTTTGCTGGCCAATGGGGAGGCATCCCTGTGTTATTGCAATTATTCGATGGCCAATTGTAGCGGATTCTGGGCTAAACACCATGCTGGAGGAATGATATTCACTCACTATCCACTGAATATAAAAAACCTATTTGGTGATGGCTCACGTATTCATTATGATAGCGCCCTAAATCAAGGCCTTTGCCGCCATTCCCCACTAACATTACCGAGATTGTTCTATGTCTGAGCCACAACATTACCCTTTGATTATCCTTGGATCCGGCCCTGCGGGCTGGACTGCTGCTGTATATGCTGCCCGTGCCAATCTCAGCCCAGTGGTTATCACTGGGATTCAGCAAGGTGGCCAGCTGACCACCACCACTGACGTAGACAACTGGCCAGGGGACCCGGACGGCGTTCAAGGACCTGACCTGATGGTGCGCATGCAAAAGCATGCGGAGCGGTTTGACACAAAGACAATTTTTGATCACATCGACTCAGTTGATGTCTCCAAAAAGCCATTTAGCTTGTTTGGCTCTAGCAATTATACCTGTGATGCACTGATTATCGCCACTGGTGCCTCCGCTCAGTATCTTGGCCTGCCCTCTGAGGAGGCGTTTATGGGCAAAGGCGTATCTGCCTGTGCTACCTGTGATGGATTCTTTTACCGCAACCAGAAAGTTGCTGTTATCGGCGGCGGTAATACCGCAGTTGAAGAAGCTCTGTACCTTTCCAATATCTGCTCTGAAGTGGTGCTGGTTCATCGTCGCGATGCATTGCGCGCGGAGAAAATGTTGCAGGATAAGCTATTTGAGAAAGAGAAAAACGGCAATATCAGCATTGAGTGGAACCATAACTTGGGTGAGGTGCTGGGCGATGATGCCGGCGTAACTGGCATGGAGTTGTTTGAAACCAACACTGGCGAGAAGAAACAAATTGATGTGACTGGTGTGTTTATTGCCATTGGCCATAAGCCCAACACCGATATCTTTAAAGATAAGCTGGCGATGAAAGACGGCTATCTTACTATTGCTGGCGGCCTTTCTGGCAACGCCACCGAAACTAGCGTCCAAGGTGTTTTTGCCGCTGGCGATGTGGCTGATCATGTTTATCGTCAGGCGGTTACCTCTGCAGGGAGCGGCTGTATGGCGGCGCTGGACGCTGAGAGATATCTCGATAACTGATTATGAATCTCTGTCTGCTGGACGCTGATCAACCTCGGTTCCCCAGCCCCAACACCGCAGCACTGGAGGAGCCCGATGGGCTTCTCGCAGTGGGCGGTAATCTGCTTCCTGAAACTCTGATCAGCGCCTACCGTCAGGGGGTCTTCCCTTGGTTCCAAGACGACGACCCTATCCTATGGTGGAGCCCAGCGGAACGCTGCGTGATCCTCCCCGAGCGACTGCATATATCGAAAAGTCTGCGCAAGACATTACGCAAAGCCCAATACAGTGTAACAACTGACACAGCCTTCGCTGAGGTGGTAACTGCCTGCGCTATGCCCCGTATCGAGGGTAGTGGCGGCGATAGAACCACAATTGAGGCTACCTGGATCGGCCCTGAAATGATCGATGCTTACAACCAACTACATCAATTGGGCTGGGCCCATTCTGTGGAAGTATGGCAGGACGGCAGGTTGGTGGGTGGTATTTATGGCGTGGCTGTGGGTCGGATATTCTGTGGGGAGTCTATGTTTAGTGCAGTGGCCAATGGCTCTAAGATTGCCATTGCCCACCTCTGCCAACGCTTGGCTCAGCAAGGTTTTATGATCTTGGATTGCCAAATTGCCAGCAATCATCTTTCCAGCCTTGGAGCTATCTCTATTCCTCGCCAAAGCTTTTTACAGCAGCTTGCTGAGGTCCGAGATAACCAGATCAATTGGCCATCAGCGGATCAAATGGCAGAACAAATTCTTTGGTAGCCATTGAGTAAGGTATCTCCATCAACTAGGCTTAATGTTCAACCGTGGTAGACAGTGGCCCTTCGCATTATGACCAGAGATATTTCACCAGATGTTAGCAAAATCAGGCTGTTGTTAACTGAGCCTCACCCCTGTAGCTATCTTGAGGATCGCAGCGCCACCACAGCATTTGTTGACCCGGATCTTGAAATTGATACTGAGCTTTACGCCCGCATGAGCGCTATGGGCTTTCGTCGCAGTGGCCCCTATCTCTACTCCCCCTACTGCAATAGCTGCAACGCCTGTGTACCAGCGCGTATTCCAGTGTTGGACTTCACCCCCAACCGCTCGCAAAAACGCTGCTGGAAACGCAATCGGGACATTGAAGTGGCCCAGGTAGACAGTATTGATTTTGCTGAGCACTATCCAGTTTACGAAGCATATATCAGTCGCCGCCACCATACAGGTGATATGTACCCGCCCTCACAGGCTCAGTTTGAACAATTTTTGGGTAACAGCTGGGATTGCACCAATTTTCTTGAGTTCAGGGTGAACGACCGCTTGGTTGGCTGCGCTGTTATAGATGTTCTGCCTAAGGCTCTGTCGGCGATCTACACTTATTTTGATCCTGAGGAATCCGCGCGCAGTTTGGGCACTTTGGCGGTGTTGTTCCAAGTGAAGCTGGCGCAAAGACTGAGCATGGATTATCTCTATTTAGGCTATTGGGTCTCTGATTGTCAAAAGATGAATTATAAAACCAACTATCAGCCCTTAGAATTGCTTCAAGAAAATAGCTGGTCCCTTTACTGATGACTGTGCAAATGGCTTTGCTATACCGAGCGTTTTAGGGCAAACTGCGCCCTTTTTTACAGGCGTGAATAAGTTTTATGGCGAAGGAAGATCATATTGAATTTGAAGGCGAGGTTATTGATACCCTGCCCAACACCACTTTCCGGGTAAGACTGGAAAATGACCACGTTATTATTGCCCATATTTCCGGCAAGATGCGCAAACACTATATCCGGATCCTCACCGGGGACAAGGTTAAGGTTGAGATGACTCCCTATGACCTCACCAAAGGCCGGATCACCTTCCGCGAGCGGTAATCAGGCTGCACTGTCAGATTTTGTTCGACCATAAAAAAGCGAGATAACCCACCCGGGATTATCTCGCTTTGTGCTTATGGGCTCTATTTTATCCAGCTGGCGGTCAACTGCCCTTAGGAAGTAACCGCCTCTTTGGGCTCTGTTGTTACACTGAGTTCGTTGTCTTCGACCGAAACAAACACGGTGCCACCCTTCTCCGACAAACTGCCGAACAATACTTCCTCTGCTAAGGGCTTCTTGATCTTCTCTTGAATTAAGCGATCCATAGGCCGTGCGCCCATTTTGGCGTCGTACCCATTCTCTGCTAACCAAACTCGCGCCGTATCATCCACATCGAGAAACACTTTCTTCTCATCCAGCTGTGATTGCAACTGCACCAGAAACTTGTCTACAACGGTTTTAATCACCTCTAGACTCAACTCACCAAACTGGACAATGCTATCAAGCCGATTGCGGAATTCCGGCGTAAACATCTTCTTGATTGCCTCCATACCGTCGGTTGCATGATCCTGCTGAGCAAAGCCGATCGATGCGCGGCTCATCAGCTCCGCACCGGCGTTGGTGGTCATAATCAAAATTACGTTGCGGAAGTCCGCTTTGCGACCGTTATTATCGGTCAACGTGCCGTGGTCCATAACCTGCAATAGCAGGTTAAATACATCCGGATGAGCTTTCTCGACTTCGTCCAGCAAGATAACCGAGTGGGGCTGCTTGTTCACAGCTTCAGTTAACAGGCCACCCTGGTCATAACCCACATAGCCAGGAGGTGCACCTATCAGGCGTGACACTGTGTGTCGCTCCATATACTCAGACATATCAAAACGTATGAGCTCAACGCCTAATACATTAGCCAACTGTCGGCTAACCTCCGTTTTACCCACACCGGTAGGGCCAGCAAAAAGGAAGCTGCCAATAGGCTTCTCACCTTCACGCAGTCCAGCTCTCGCCAGCTTGATTGAAGTGGACAATGCATCTATTGCAGGGTCCTGGCCAAAAACCACCATTTTAAGTTTCTCTGCGAGCCCTTTCAGCTGCGCCTTATCTGAACTAGAGACACTCTTGGCAGGGATCCGAGCGATCTTAGAAATTACCAACTCGATATCGCTGACGCCAATGGTCTTTTTGCGACGGCTCTCGGGCTGCAGGCGCTGATAGGCGCCGGCCTCATCGATTACATCAATTGCCTTATCGGGTAAAAAGCGATCGGTGATATGCCGGCTGGACAACTCTGCCGCAACCTTGAGCGCTGGGTTAGTAAACTTGAGATCATGGTGCTCTTCAAAGCGCGACTTCAGCCCTTTCAGAATTTCGTAAGTCTCTTGGATGCTTGGTTCTGGCACATCAATCTTTTGAAAGCGACGAGACAGCGCATGGTCTTTTTCAAAAATACCGCGGTACTCTTGAAAGGTTGTGGAGCCCACACAGCGTAACTGGCCGGATGACAACAGTGGCTTGAGCAGGTTAGAGGCATCCATCACACCGCCTGAGGCGGCACCAGCACCGATAATTGTATGTATCTCATCGATAAACAGAATAGACTTATCCTTCTTGACCAGCTCAGCAATAATGCCCTTGAGTCGTTTTTCGAAGTCGCCCCGATATTTAGTACCCGCGAGCAACGAGCCCATATCCAATGAGTAAACCACGCTATCTTGCATGGGTTCTGGCACATTGCCTTCGACAATCAGTTTGGCCAAACCCTCGGCAATAGCGGTTTTACCCACGCCAGCTTCGCCTACCAAAAGAGGGTTGTTTTTACGCCGGCGAATCAGAATCTGGCTGACCCTTTCGACTTCAGCGCTGCGACCTACTAGTGGATCTATTTGCCCAAGGCTCGCCTGTTCGTTGAGGTTGGTTGCAAACTGAGTAAGCAGGCTCTCTTCTGCTTCTGTCCCACCATCTGCGGTAGTGCTCTCTTCGTGTGGGTTGTGGCTATGATCTGCCTGATCGGCATATTTAGAGATACCGTGGGAAATATAGTTGACCACATCAATGCGAGCGACATTTTGCAGGCGCAAAAAATATACTGCCTGGCTCTCTTGCTCACTGAAAATAGCCACGACCACATTGGCTCCGACCACTTCACTGTTGTTCGCTGAGTTGACCTGAAATACAGCGCGCTGCAACACTCTCTGGAAGCCGTGGGTCGGTTGAGTTTCTTGTTCTAGTTGAGTTTCAGGAATGGTTGGCATAGTGGAATCGATAAACTCAACCAGGTCCTGCCGTAAAATATCTAGGTCTGCGCCACAGGCTCGGAGCACGTTGGATGCCGAGGCATCATCAAGTAATGCCAGCAGCAGGTGCTCCACGGTCATAAACTCGTGGCGTTTGTCTCGTGCCGTTTTAAATGCCAGATTAAGGGTGACTTCAAGTTCTCTACTTAACATATCTATGACTCTTCGTCGTCATTACAGGGTTCAATTTCACACAGAAGCGGATGCTGGTGGTCCTTCGAGTACTGGTTTACTACTGCCGCTTTCGTCTCTGCCACATCTTCAGTATAGATGCCACAGACTCCCTTTCCCTCGGTGTGTATCCTAAGCATGATTCGAGTCGCATTTTCCCGCGATTTATAAAAAAACTGCTCGATCAACTCAACAACAAATTCCATTGGCGTGTAATCATCATTTAGCAGTACTACCTGAAACATACGGGGCTTCTTCAACTTTGGCCTTGACTCTTCGACCACAGTATTGCCGTCCTGTTGCCAATCCGGTGTATTTTTTTCATTACTCATCGTAAATCGCCAACTACCTATCAACTAAAACAAAGGCTGTATCTTACATTAGAACCTTGCTTACTGACATCCGATGAACGGTACTTGACATGAATTACTAGCGATATAGAGTTGCGATTGTCCAAAGAGGACAACTCTCGAGCGCAGTGAGGTTCGCTCTTTTAAAACACTTCAACGGATGAAGGCGGCAGGTTATGTCAACAGGTAAAATAAAATGGTTCAGCAACGCCAAAGGATTTGGATTTATTATCCCCGACAATGGCGACGGCGATATTTTCGTACACTACAGTGCTATAAATATTGAAGGCTACAAAACCCTAAAAGCGGGTCAGGAAGTTACTTTTGATATTGAACGAGGCGACAAGGGGCTTCATGCAATCAATATCATCCCCTTCGACCCAAATGTTGAGCCTGAAGACGACCCCAAAAGCGAATCAGCAGAGAGTAGCCAATTTAACAAAGAGGCACTCGCCTGAGTTGACCAATAATAAACAAGCACAAAAAAACCGGCGCTGAATTTCAGAGCCGGTTTTTTTGAAAGTAACGAACAGCTTACATATTTTCTATCATTGCATCGCCAAACTCTGAGCAGGACATCAATGTTGCATCGCTCATCAGTCGCTCGAAATCATAGGTCACTTTCTTCTCAGAGATCGCACCTTCGATTCCTTTAACTACTAGGTCTGCCGCATCAAACCAGCCCATATGGCGCAACATCATTTCCGCTGACAGAATTAATGAGCCAGGATTCACTTTGTCCTGACCAGCATATTTAGGTGCAGTGCCGTGCGTGGCTTCAAAAATTGCCACATCATCAGATAAGTTGGCGCCCGGCGCTATACCAATACCGCCTACTTGAGCCGCCAATGCATCAGAGATGTAATCGCCGTTTAGATTCAATGTAGCCAGAACGCTGTATTCATCTGGACGAAGAATAATCTGCTGCAACATTGCATCCGCAATCACATCTTTAATGATTATGTCTTCGCCAGTGTTGGGGTTCTTGATAACGTGCCATGGGCCACCATCCAGCGCTTCGCCACCAAACTGGTCGCGGGCTACTTCGTAGCCCCAGTCACAGAAGGCGCCTTCGGTGAATTTCATGATATTGCCTTTATGAACCAGAGTTACAGAAGGCTTGTTCTGATCGATGGCGTACTGAATAGCCTTGCTAACCAGACGCTTGGTGCCCTGCTCTGACACTGGTTTCACACCAATACCGCAGTTCTGATCAAAGCGGATTTTGCTAACGCTCATCTCGTCCTGCAGGAACTTAATCACCTTGTTGGCTTCCTCTGTACCTGCACGCCATTCGATACCAGCATAAATGTCTTCAGAGTTTTCACGGAAGATGCACATATCTACTTTGTTAGGTTCTTTGACTGGTGAGGGAACACCTTCAAACCAACGCACAGGACGCTGACATACAAACAGATCCAGCTCCTGACGCAGTGCCACGTTTAACGAACGGAAGCCACCGCCAACTGGTGTCGTCAATGGACCTTTAATAGAAACGGCAAAGTCCTTAACGGCTTCGAGGGTTTCCGCAGGGAACCAGTCGCCTTCGTAGAGTTCTGCTGCTTTCTCACCGCAGTAGACTTCCATCCAAGAGATTTTCTTATCGCCGTTGTAAGCTTTGGCTACAGCGGCATCAATCACCTTAACCATTACTGGCGTAATATCAACACCGATGCCATCACCTTCAATAAAGGGAATAATTGGGTTGTTGGGTACGTTTAGCGAGAAGTCGGCATTGACTGTAATTTTTTCACCAGATGTTGGAATCTGGATATGTTGATATCCCATTGTGGTCTCCGAAGATAAGTGCTGAATGCGCGTTTAAATAAGTGGTTACTTTTACTTGCTTGTAAAAAATTTACCAGATGGACGTATTTTAACATGAATCTTACGGTTTTTTGTAACTCTGTTTCATTTACAATGAACATAAGTGGAGAAAATAATGCCGGCCAAACTTGTTCTTTTAAACAAACCGTTCCAGGTGCTAAGCCAGTTTACCGATAATACAGGCAAACAGACTCTCGCAGACTATATTAAGGCCCCCAACGTCTACCCTGCTGGCCGCCTAGACTATGACTCTGAAGGCTTGCTGGTGCTGACCGACAACGGCGCTCTGCAGGCCAGAATAAGTCACCCAGACTACAAATTGCCGAAGACCTATTGGGTACAGGTGGAAGGCCAAGCCACAATGGCTCATTGCCAAGCCCTTTGCGCTGGAGTCCAACTAAAAGATGGACCTGCGGTCGCAGTTTCCTGCCAATTAATGTCCCAACCCGATCTGTGGCCCCGCAATCCGCCAATACGCAGTCGAAAGTCCATCCCCGACAGCTGGATTGAGTTGGTAATCGATGAGGGACGCAACCGTCAGGTGCGCCGCATGACGGCTGCAGTGGACTTACCCACGCTGAGGTTAGTAAGAGCCCGGGTGGGCGATTGGACATTAGAGGGCCTGCAGCCAGGTGAGCATCGCACAATTACAGTAGCTTCGGAAATAACACTGAACGGCAGGCGTCCAGCCAGACAGCCTGACCTAGGCGCTAAAAGGCGAACAAACCGACGTACAACAACCAGTAAACGCTAGGAGCAGGCTATGCCGGACAGGATCCATCTTACCGTGGCTACAGTGATTGAGCACAACAACAAATTTTTAATGGTTAAAGAAACTAAATTTGGTGAACAGGTAATTAACCAACCGGCAGGCCATGTGGAGCCTGGGGAAGATATTCAAAAGGCTGCAGTGCGTGAGACATTAGAGGAAACCGGGTGGGATGTAAGGATCCGGGGGTTTTTAGGGTTTTCTACTCACTACGCATCCCGCAATGGCGTTACATATTACCGCCTGAGTTTTGTCGCCGAGCCACTGGGTTTTAATGAGGATGCCCAGATCGATCAGGATATTGATTATTCCCTATGGATGAGCCTCGAGGAAATCCGCGCCAGTAAACACAGCTTGCGCAGTGATATGGTGCTGAGATGCATTGAGGATTACTGTGCTGGACACATTTACCCTTTGGAAATATTTCGTGACGGATTATAGTAGCGCCCTTGAGCACAGACAGAGTTTGGCAACGGGCTTCAATTAAGAAGTGGGCAATAGAACAGTTATGAAGAAAGCGCAAAAAGTCATAGTCGGTATGTCAGGTGGTGTCGATTCCTCTGTCGCTGCTCTGCTGTTAATTCAACAGGGCTATCAAGTCGAAGGCCTGTTTATGAAGAACTGGGATGAAGACGATGGCTCGGAGTATTGCACTGCCAAAGTCGATTTGGCCGATGCGCAACAGGTGTGCGACAAACTTGACATCCCTCTGCACAGGGCTAACTTTGCTGCCGACTATTGGGACAAAGTGTTTGAGTACTTTCTTGCCGAGTACCGGGCTGGTCGCACGCCCAACCCGGATATCCTCTGCAACCGCGAAATCAAATTTAAGGTATTTTTGGACTACGCCCAGATTCTTGGAGCTGATTTTATTGCCACAGGTCATTACACCAGAGTGGCGAATATAGATGGTCAGGCCCTCCTACTCAAAGGTCTCGACAACAATAAAGATCAAAGTTACTTCCTCCATGCTGTTTCTGAGAGCGCTTTTGCTAAATCTCTGTTCCCCGTGGGCGAACTGCAAAAACCGGAGGTAAGGGCCATTGCCCAGGCAAACGGCTTTGTCACCTCAACCAAAAAAGACAGCACCGGCATCTGCTTTATCGGCGAGCGGCGCTTTAAAGACTTTCTTGAGCAGTACCTGCCGGCCCAGCCGGGTGAAATGAGAACACCAGAAGGTGAGCTTATGGGAACTCATCAGGGGCTGATGTTTTATACCCTAGGTCAACGCCAAGGCCTCGGCATTGGAGGCGTTAAAAACAGTAATCCTGAGCCCTGGTACACATTGGGAAAAAACCTAGACGATAATATTTTGATAGTTGGTCAAGGGTCAGATCATCCCCTGCTCTATACAGAGCATTTGGCCGCGACTGATATCAACTGGATTAATGGCATCCCAGCGCAGTCATTTCAATGCTATGCCAAAACCCGCTACCGTCAGCCGGATCAGCTTTGTACTGTCACTGTTGGGGATAATCGCGATTGCGTGGTTAACTTTGATCAGCCTCAACGGGCCGTGACTCCAGGCCAGTCAGTAGTGTTTTACTCGGACGATCACTGCTTGGGTGGCGGCACCATTGATTCAGCTTGGAATGGCATGCAGCATAATATTGCCAGCAAGACTGTGAGCAGCCCCCACTGACATGTTCTTCTCGAAACCGACCCAAGAACAAGCGTTGGCCCTTGCCGCAGTATTTCAATGTTGTGAGCTGGTGGCAGAGCTGGCCCACCATGGCGAAACCTCTACCGATAAAATGACTCTGAGCATGGGCGCATTGCTCAATCAAAATCCCAGTTCAATAGCTGACCTCTATGGCTCCGCGGAGAACCTCAGCATGGGCATCAATTCCATGCGCGGTCTTTTTACTGGTAATTTTGCCCCCACTCAGCGTCAAGAGGTATTGCGCTATGTGGTTTTGATCAGTTATCTGGCACGTAAATTATCAAAAGATAAAACCCGGTTGGGCAAGGTGGGTAGAGGCATTGAGCGGGCCGGGCTTCAAGCTGAACATTTTTCTGCAACCCACGACAATGTGATTAATAATATTGCCGGTCTATATGAGCAGACGATCAGCACTATGCGACTGCGCATTCAGGTGCAGGGCTCCGCCAACTACTTGCGGCAGCCTGCGGTAGCAGCGCGTATCCGCTGCCTGCTGTTTTGTGCGATTAGGAATGCCTTCTTATGGCGTCAACTAGGGGGCACCCAAACTCAGATTATGGCCCGCCGCTCTGCATTGGTAAAAGCCCTGCCCCAGCTGCAATGAATTCAAAGCTAGCTAAAACAACGCTGAAATAACAGGCTGTTTTTGCTATCATCCCGCCCTTCTCTCAGACACCAACACGGAAACACCTATGGACCATAAGTCAGTATCCATTTCACTATCCGCACTCACGGCTATTTCACCTATTGATGGCCGCTACGGTTCAAAAACTGAGCGCTTGCGCACCGTGTTTAGTGAGTACGGTTTGATTCGCTACCGAGTGATTGTCGAAGTGCGCTGGCTGCAGCATCTGGCAGCCAACCCTGATATTACTGAAGTGCCGGAGTTCTCAGCAGAAGCCAATGCGCAGCTCAATCAATTAGCGGAAAGCTTCACCCTTGAGCAGGCGATGCGCATCAAAGAGATCGAGCGCACCACCAACCACGATGTCAAAGCGGTTGAATACCTAATCAAAGAAACCATTGCGGATAGCGCAGAATTAAATGCCGTCAGTGAGTTTGTGCACTTTGCCTGTACCTCTGAGGATATCAACAATCTAAGTCATGCATTGATGCTTAAAGAAGGTCGTGACCAAGTGATGGTCCCTGCCCTACAGGATATAGCGGACCAACTGTCTGCTATGGCACGAGAATTTGCTGAAGTGCCAATGCTTTCGCGCACCCATGGTCAGACTGCTTCACCCACCACAGTGGGAAAAGAGTTTGCCAACGTAGCATTCCGGCTGCAGCGTCAAATTACTCAGATTAACAATGTGCCAATGCTGGGTAAGATCAATGGTGCCGTGGGCAATTATAACGCTCATATTTCGGCCTATCCTGCCATCGACTGGCCTGCCAGTGCCAAGCAGTTTATTGAGCAGCTAGGTCTGGAGCACAATCCGTACACTACGCAGATCGAGCCCCATGACTATATGGCTGAGCTGTTTGATGGATTGGCCAGAGCCAATACTATTCTTATCGATTTTGCCCGGGATATCTGGGGCTATATTTCCATGGGTTATTTCAAGCAAAAAACCATTGCCGGCGAAGTGGGTTCATCCACCATGCCCCACAAGGTCAACCCGATCGACTTTGAGAACGCCGAAGGCAATATGGGCATTGCCAATGCGCTGTATGGCCACCTGGCCGCCAAGCTACCGATTTCCCGCTGGCAGCGAGATCTGACTGACTCCACCGTGCTGCGCAATATGGGTGTAGGCCTCGGCTACAGCTTGATCGCCTGTGCATCGCTGGATAAAGGAATTGGGAAACTGCAACTAAACCATGAGCGCCTAGCGGCTGATCTAGATTCCAGCTGGGAAGTGCTGGCAGAACCTATTCAGACGGTGATGCGCCGCTATGGCATTGAAGAGCCCTACGAAAAACTCAAAGCCCTGACCCGAGGTAATGTGATGGATCAGGATACTATTCAGAGCTTTATCGACAGCCTGGAGATGCCTGATCAGGCTAAGGCCGAGCTGAAAGCCCTGACGCCTGGCCTGTATACAGGTAATGCCAGCCAGCAAGCCAAGGATGTCTAAAGGCGCGCGCCTATGGCCAGATTCCCAATACTCGGTGATATCAGTGCAGAGGAATTTCTTGCGGATTACTGGCAGAAAAAGCCACTGTTGGTTCGCGGTGCCATACCTGATTTTGAGCCACCTATTGATGGCAATGAGCTGGCGGGCATGGCCCTTGAACCGGAGGTCGAGTCTAGATTGATTGTCGGTGGTGACTGGACTATGGAGCACGGGCCGTTTACTGAGGCCCGCTTTGCCAGCTTACCCGGCGATAACTGGTCATTATTGGTTCAGGCCGTTGACCTATGGGTACCGGAAGTCGCTGAACTACTGCAGCATTTTCGCTTTCTGCCGCCATGGCGCATGGACGATATTATGGTCAGCTATGCAGAGGACGGCGGCGGCGTTGGCCCTCATTTTGACTATTATGATGTCTTTCTTTTACAAGGCAGTGGCAAGCGCAAATGGAAAATCGGCCAACAGTGCGATAGCAGCAGCCCGCTCTCTGACAATCCCAACCTGAAAATTCTTGCAGACTTTGCCGAGACGGATGAGTGGATTCTCGAAACCGGGGACATGCTTTATATACCGCCTAAGATTGCCCATTGGGGGACGGCGATTGGCGCCTGCAGCACATTTTCAGTCGGCTTTAGAGCTCCTGCCGCCACAGACATGTTAGATGATTTGGCCACGGAGCTCCTTAGCCGTGGGCCAGCACCCAGATTTTTGACCGACCCGCCTCTAACACCAGATATGGCCAACCGCGCTATTCCCAAAGCCTATATACAACAGGTGCGCGCTCTTCTTATGGAAACATTGAATGACGACCAGCTATTGGGCGAATGGTTTGCCCAATATATGACTGAGCCAAAATATCCAATGCTAGTGGATGAGACTGGTGAAACACGCTCAGCCTCAATAGAAACGCCAGGGGCTGATGGAGAGCAGCCCTCAATCAGCCATTTTGAAAACGGCCTGCCTGTATAACCGCTGCGAGCTTATTTACTCTGTTCCTTCGCTTGAAGTTCTCCAGACTCCTCAGCCACTGCACCACCGCCCTGCCTGCGATTATCCGCCGCTCCATGCAAACGCCCATCCGGGCTTTTTAAAATGCTCTGGGTGGCGCCCAGACGGCCACTGCGGTCGTTAACTATATGCCCCATATCTCGCAGCAATGTTTTAGTGTCTTCCGACACACCGGCTTCATAATAGACATTATCCGGCAACCATTGGTGGTGAATTCTTGGTGCCGCTGTTGCCTCAGCAATGCCCATATCAAACTCGAGCACATTCAACAACATCTGCATAACAATCGTAATGATGGTGCTGCCACCGGGGCTACCTGTAGCCATCATTGGCGCCCCATCTTTGTCGAAGACAATGGTTGGCGTCATAGAACTCAGAGGCCGCTTGCCGGGCTGAATGCCATTGGCAATACCCCCAACCAGACCATAACCATTAGGGAATCCAGGCTTGGAGGAAAAATCGTCCATCTCGTTGTTCAGCAGAAATCCAGCACCAGCCACGGAGATACCGCTACCATAGGAAAAGTTTAATGTGTAAGTATTACTGACGACATTGCCCCAGCGATCCCAGGTACTGTAATGGGTTGTCTCGGTACTTTCGGGTTGAGCACGATTCTCTTCAGGCGCATCGCTCTCGCTTAAGCCCGGTTTAACATTGGCGGAGCGGCTAGAGGCTGCACTATCTATCTGCCCGCGCAATACTGCCGCGTAGCGCTTATCTGTAAGCTGGTCTATTGGTACGGGGAAAAAGTCCGGATCCCCCAAATAAAGACTGCGATCGGCATAGGCACGACGCATTGACTCTACCAACCGATGAATATAAGCCGCGCTGTTATGCCCCAGAGACTGCAGATCCCAGCCCTCGAGGATATTCAGCATCTGCAGCAGATGCACACCACCAGAGGATGGTGGCGGCATGGCACAGAGCTGCTGTTCTCTGAAGCTGCCACACACGGGTTTACGCTCCACAACCTGATAGTTGGCAAGATCCGTCTTACTGATTAGGCCGCCGGATTGCTCCATCTGCGCGACAATTAAGTCGGCGGTTTCACCCTGATAAAAATCATTTCCATTGGTGGCGAGGATACGAGCTAGGGTATCGGCTAGGTCGTTTTGTATCAAAGTTTCCCGATGGCCATAGGCCGAGCCATCTGGTTTAAAGAAATACTTTTTTGAGCCCGGGTCTTTCTGCAGGCGGTCCCGTCGAGAATTTAGAGAGTCAGATAGATCAGCGCTGACAGCAAAACCCTCTCGCGCAAGGGCAATGGCGGGCCTAAGCACCTGCTTGAGACTCAAGACACCGTAGCGCTCTTGGGCATGAATAAGACCGGCCACAGTGCCGGGAACACCGGAGGAAAAAATACTAAAACGGGCTTTTACATTATCCACATCCCCTTCAGCATCGAGAAACATATCTCGGTCAGCCTCTGCTGGGGCCATCTCGCGATAATCAATGGCAATGGTTTTATTGGGTTCCGCCAGATGCACGAGCATAAAACCGCCACCGCCAAGATTGCCAGCCCGAGGCAAGGTAACCGCAAGGGCAAAACCTGTAGCCACGGCGGCATCTACCGCATTGCCTCCATTGGCTAATATGTTGGCGCCGACCTGGCTGGCAATTGTATCCTGGGAGACGACCATACCGGACTCACTGATCACCGGGTGAAACAGCGAGTTTGAGCCCAACAGTGGCCTATCACTAGCTAGTGCCTGGGTGGATATTAATAAGCTGCATAGGAGCCTACTGAGCACGATCATTGGCTTGTTCATGGATATCTCATTTTGAGGATTTATAACCCCTGCATTTTTTCGCAATAATGCTGTTGTGGCAATGAAAATCATGGTTTTATGGCAATAATATTAAAACTGCGAATGCCGCACCAGCTGCGGTGACCCGGGAATGATCAATGAGCCCAATATGTACAGAATGGTCCAGCCATAAAGCAGCGTTAAGTGCGGTACGAATCGCGGTGTTCGTGGAGGAACAAGCAGTCCCTCTGGCCCTTGAATTCGATGGATTGGATGCTAAGGCTGTTCACTGGCTGGTGTTGGATAACCAACAGCGGCCTATTGGCTGCGCACGGATGCTAAGCGATGGGCACTTTGGTCGGATGGCAGTATTGCAAGCTAATCGCAAGCAAGGTGTTGGCCGGCTTATTATGCTTGCGGCCATTGAGCATGCCCGTCAGGCGAGGCGCAGACATGTGTTTCTGCATGCCCAGCTAACAGCACGCGCCTTTTATCAGGGGCTAGGATTCAAGTGCTATGGCGAGGAGTTTATGGATGCAGATATGCCTCATATCGCCATGAGGCTGGCGCTTTAGGTCAACTCTTGGCAGGCGACAATAAGACCATTATTGTCAGCGTAAGCAAAATCACCCGGAATAAAGGTAACACCGCCAAAGGTGACCGGGATATCAATCTCGCCTACATCTTTCTTCTCAGTTTTCATTGGGTGAACCCCCAACGCCTGAACACCGATATCGATAGCCATAAGCTCATCGACATCACGAATACAGCCATAGATAACAATGCCGGACCAGCCGTTATTGGAGGCTTTTTCGGCTAGCATATCCCCAAGGCAGGCACGCCGCATACTGCCACCGGCGTCCACCACAAGCACTCGACCATTTCCAGGTGTTCCAACTAGCTGCTTGACACAGGAATTATCTTCAAAGCATTTGACGGTGACCACAGGCCCGCAAAACTGCGTGCGGCCACCATAGTTAGTCAGCATGGGCTCGACAACACGAACCATCTCGGGATACTGATCACAGAGGTCCGGCGTAGGCTTCATTGGCCCTTATCCTTCGCCATAAGTCGATACTGGTGCAATAGAGGCTCAGTGTAACCACTGGGCTGCTCAATGCCTTTAAAAACCAAATCACAGGCCGCCTGAAAGGCGATGCTCTCGGCATAATTTGGACTCATAGGCACATAGTCAGTGTCGCCAGCGTTTTGGCCATCAACCACTTTTGCCATTCGCTGTAATGTTTCGAGAACCTGCTCTTTTGAGCAGACACCATGATATAGCCAGTTGGCCATATGCTGGCTCGAGATACGTAATGTGGCACGATCTTCCATTAGGCCTACATTATTTATGTCTGGTACCTTGGAGCAACCCACGCCCTGTTCTACCCAGCGCACCACATAACCCAATAGTCCCTGAGCATTGTTATCAAGTTCGCGTTGTATCTGCTGACCACTAAGATGCGTATCACCCAATAATGGGATGGTCAGAATATCGTCAACATTGGCGGGCACTCGTTCACGCAACTGACCCTGTAAGCTGGCTACACCCACCTGATGGTAGTGCATAGCATGCAGCGTAGCTGCTGTAGGGGACGGCACCCAGGCAGTATTGGCACCAGCCCTAGGATGGCCTATTTTGATGTGCATCATATCGGCCATATTATCCGGCACCGCCCACATACCTTTGCCAATCTGAGCTTTGCCTTTTAAACCGCAGGCCAGTCCCACATCAACATTTTGATCCTCGTAGGCGCTGATCCAGGGCATAGCTTTCAAATCAGCCTTCAAGGCAAAAGGGCCTGCCTCCATGCTAGTATGAATTTCATCACCGGTCCGATCGAGGAACCCTGTGTTAATAAATACCGTGCGCTCCTTAGCGGCACGAATGCATTCCTTTAGGTTGACCGAGGTGCGACGCTCTTCATCCATAATACCCACCTTGATAGTATGGCGAGCCAAGCCAAGGGCATCTTCTATGGCATCAAACAAATCATTGGTAAAGGCAACCTCTGCAGGCCCATGCATTTTTGGTTTAACTATATAGATGCTGCCGCTATCAGAGTTGTTGTACTGATTGGTCCGGTTCAAATCCTGCAAACTAATAAGGCTGGTAATCATTCCATCCATAATGCCCTCAGGCACTTCGAGGTCATCAGCGTAAAGAATTCCGGGATTGGTCATCAAATGGCCCACATTGCGCACAAACATCAGGCTCCGACCCTTCAGTTTAAAAGGCTCTTCCTGTGGGGACAAAAATTCCTTATCGTCATTCATGCTGCGCACAAATGATTTGCCCCCGCGGTATATGGTTTCCTGAAGATTACCACTTATCAGACCATACCAATTGCTATAGGCCAGCGCCTTGTCTTCTGCATCGACGGCAGCAACTGAATCTTCGCAATCCATAATCGTCGTTAAAGCCGCTTCAAGGATAATATCCTTAACTCCTGCCAGGTCTTCAGCACCAATATGATGGCTAGTATCTACTTGCAATTCGATATGTAAGTTATTGTTTTTTAACAGTATTGATCTAGGTGAATCTGGATCACCTTGGTAGCCTACTAGCTGATCTGGCGTAGCGAGGCCGGTAGATGTGCCATCCTGCAAGCGCACCTCCAACTGGCCGCTGCGCAGTTGGTAACCTGTAGCATGAGCATGGGACCCCTTCGCCAAAGGCACTGAATCGTCCAAAAAACTACGCCCGTAATCAATAACACGCTGGCCACGCACCGGGTTGTAGGCCCCAGCTTTCTCGCCACCACCGTCCTCCGATATCACATCATTGCCATACAGGGCATCGTAAAGGCTACCCCAGCGAGCATTCACCGCATTGAGTGCAAAGCGCGCATTCATTATAGGCACTACAAGTTGCGGGCCTGCCTGGGTCGCGATTTCAGGGTCAACATTCTCTGGAGTAATAGCAAAGTCCGGCCCCACAGGAACCAGATAATCAATGTCTTGTAAAAACTTCTTGTATTGGTCGAAATTGAAACTGGCTTGATTGGCCCGGTGCCACTGATCAATTTGTGACTGTAAATGCTCGCGTTGCGCCAATAGTTTTCGATTGCGCGGGGCAAAGCGCTCAACAATTGCGGCGAAGGCAGCCCAGAATTCGTCGGCGTCAATCCCTGAATCTGGACATATCCGGTTGTTTACTAGGTCAAAGATCGGCTGAGCGATCTTAAGACCTGAACGCAGCGTGGGATTTGTCATCTTTAGGCACTCCTAAATCATATTTGATAGAAGTCTATGGGCTAAACCATGATTTTCCAAATGTATGGCTTGTATCCCTGCTATTCAGCAGGAAAATATCGATCAGATGCCAATAGGGTCAATCAGCTGACTAACTCTTCACTTACCGACTTGATTAACTGACGCAACCAGCGATGCCCAGGGTCATGCTGCAACAGAGGGCTCCAAACCATTTTCAAACGCATGCGGGGAATCTCAAAAGGTGGATCGAGAATCACTACCCTATCGCTATCTGCTAAACCGCGCGCCGCCATGCTGGGGGTGGTAACAATTAAATCGTCCTGCTCCGCAAGCAAAAGCGCTGCCTGATAATGCCGAGTAAAGACTGATATATGTCGTTTGGCGTCAATTTTTGTCAATGCTTCATCAACCCAGCCCAAGCGCTGCACATCATCCGGCGTCATCCCCACACCCACGCCCATGCCTGTCTTGCTCACCCAAACATGTCGCCCAGATAGATAACTATCCAGATTCCAATTGTCGACAATCTTATTATTAGCGCTGATGACACAGGAAAAACTGTCATCCCAAAGATGCACCTGATGAAACGACTGAGGCAAAGTGTCAAAGCGATTGATCACCATATCGACCTTACCTCGCTCAACATCGTGAAAACTTACATCGCTAGGGGTCATAATATCGAGACGTATTCCCGGCGCCTTCTTAGCAAGCTGCTCCAGTAAAAGAGGCAGTAGCGTGGCCTCTGTGTAGTCACTGGCCATAATGCGGAATATGCGAGTAGCGGACTTAGGGTCAAATTCTGTTTTAGGCAGGATTGCCTGCTCCGCTGCAGACAGTACTTTTCGCACCATCGGCTGCAGTTCAAGCGCCCGGTCCGTAGGGGTCATACCATCGCTGGTGCGCACCAGAATGGGGTCATTAAACAGATCGCGCAAACGCCGAAGGCTGTTGGACATGGCCGGCTGGCTAATCCCTAATTCCTCGGCCGCCCGGGTAACATTGCATTCCCGGAGTAGCACATCAAGGTATACGAGGAGGTTTAAATCCACTCTCGAGATATTCATACTAAAAATGCTCGCAATAGAAACTATCAATTAGATTAATAAGGTCATCATACCTAAACTTCTTCGACAGTCAACAAACAACCATTTAATTATCAACTAGTTAGCGATTAATTAAACGACTACTACTAAAGGTGCAGAGGTTTTATATGTCTACTTACGCAGAAAATATTGCCGCGCTGGCAAATCTAAGAGAGAGCCAAGGCGGTAACTGGGACGCGATCAATCCTGAGTCAGCCGCAAGGATGCGTGCTCAAAATCGCTTTAAAACTGGGCTTGATATAGCCAAATACACTGCAAGTATCATGCGCGCAGATATGGTGGAATACGATGCAGACCCATCCGCCTACACGCAGTCCCTCGGCTGCTGGCATGGTTTTATCGGGCAACAGAAGCTGATCTCCATCAAAAAACATTTTGGCACCACCAAGAAGAAATACCTCTATCTGTCCGGCTGGATGGTCGCGGCACTACGGTCTGATTTTGGCCCCCTACCCGATCAGTCCATGCATGAAAAGACCTCAGTAGCCTCTCTAATTGCCGAGTTGTACACCTTTTTGCGTCAAGCAGATGCTCGGGAACTAGGCGGTTTGTTTCGCCAGCTGGACAGAGCAGATGGTGATGCCAAAGCCGCTATTCAGGCTCAGATTGATAATTTCGAAACCCATGTGGTTCCCATTGTGGCGGACATTGATGCGGGTTTTGGTAATGCCGAAGCTACTTATCTGATGGCCAAGCAGATGATTGAGGCTGGTGCCTGCTGTATTCAGATTGAAAACCAGGTGTCGGACGAAAAGCAATGTGGTCACCAGGACGGCAAAGTAACAGTTCCCCATGAGGACTTTCTCGCCAAGATCAATGCAGTGAGGTATGCGTTCCTCGAGCTGGGCGTGGATGATGGCGTAATTGTTGCCCGCACGGACTCCTTGGGGGCTGGCCTGACCAAACAAATTGCAGTAACCCGAGAACCTGGCGATCTGGGTGATCAGTACAATTCATTCTTGGATGTGGAAGAAATTTCAGCCGCCGACATGAAAAATGGTGACGTGGTCATTAATCGTGACGGCAAACTGGTCCGACCCAAGCGCTTGCCAAGTAATCTGTTCCAGTTCCGCCAAGGCACCGGCGAAGCTCGCTGTGTGTTGGACAGCATAACCAGCCTACAAAACGGTGCTGATATGATCTGGATCGAGACCGAAAAGCCTCACATTGGCCAAATTGGTGCCATGGTTGATGAGATTCGTAAAGCAGTGCCCAACGCCAAGCTTGTTTACAACAACTCACCCTCATTTAACTGGACTCTCAACTTCCGCCAGCAGATCTTCGATAGCTGGTCAGAAGCAGGCAAAGATGTCTCTGCCTACGACCGTGCGGACCTGATGAATGTAAGCTATGACGAATCTGCTCTGGCGGCGGAAGCCGATGCCAAGATTCGCACATTCCAGGCCGATGCCGCCAGAGAGGCTGGCATTTTCCATCACTTGATTACATTGCCTACTTACCATACTGCGGCCCTCTCGACAGACAATCTGGCAAAAGAGTACTTTGGTGATCAGGGCATGCTCGGCTATGTCGCTGGGGTACAGCGCAAGGAAATCCGTCAGGGTATTGCCTGTGTTAAGCACCAGAATATGGCTGGCTCGGATATGGGCGATGATCACAAAGAATACTTCGCCGGCGAAGCCGCCCTCAAAGCATCAGGCAAAGACAATACGATGAATCAATTTTAAGCGGTATCTGTTGTAAAAAAGGGCGGCGCTTTTGCTCCGCCCTTTTTTATGCCCAGATGCAAATGGAAGCAGATTATTTCTATGAAATCGGTATAATTACGGTCTGCGAAAAACCACCCTTAAAACCAGTTTCGAGCGAGCCATCTTGAATACAGAATTTCTCGGCAAGACCCTTTCGGGCCCCTTCACAATTCCCTCAGGAATTGTAACTACAGCCACGCCCATTATTCAGTATATGTTTGATCATATGCCCCAGATCGGGGTTATCACCACAAAGAGTGTTGGCCCTGTACCCAGAGCGGGTAATAGAGAGCCTGTGTACAGCCAGTATGCCCCCGGATGTTTTGTCAATGCTGTTGGCTTAACCAACCCGGGCGCTCAAGCTGCGGCCGATGCCATGGCGAAACTGCGAATTCCAGAGGATCGCTTTCTACTGGTCTCTATCTTTGGTGGCAGTGTTGAAGAGTTTGTCGAGGTAGCCAAAATCATGGCGCCAGTGGCCAATGGCTTGGAACTGAATCTATCCTGCCCACATGCTAAAGGCTACGGCATGGCCATGGGTCAGGATCCTGATATGGTCCGCGACGTAACCGCGGCAGTAAAGGCGGTTGTGGATATACCTGTTATCCCCAAACTTACCCCTAATACCTCCAATATCGGTGAGATTGCGCTGGCAGCAGTGGCTGGAGGTGCCGACGGCCTTTGTGCGATTAACACAGTGGGTCCAGGCTATACCTCTTCCCATGGCGAGCCGGTTCTAAGCAATGGTGCTGGCGGCATGTCGGGCAAAGGCGTACTGCCCATTGCACTCAAATGTGTGCGCGAAATTAAAGCAGTGACCGATGTACCTATTATTGGTTGCGGTGGCGTTAGCAGCGCAGCTGATACCAGAGAATTTATCCAGGCGGGCTCGACTATTGTGGGCGTTGGCTCTGCCCTGACGGGCATGACAACGGAGGATATTGGCAGTTACTTTAACCAGCTTGAATCAGACCTGTGCTTTGACTCAGATAAAGCCGAGGGACATATTCGTTACGATATTGATATGGACTTTGAGCCGGTGGTTTTGGTCGAAAATAAGCGTGTTTGCAAGGATATATGCGTTCTGACCTTTGATCGCAAGATTAATATTCAGGCCGGTGAGTTTGTTTTTCTCTGGGTGCCTGGGGTTGGCGAGAAGCCTTTCTCTGCGCTCTCAGATGACCCTTTCCAGCTGGCTGTAATCGATGTGGGTCATTTTACCCATCATCTTATGGATCTTGAGGTTGGCACTGAAGTCTATGTTCGCGGCCCCCATGGGGTGCCTGTTTCTCCGCCGGAAGATGCAAAGATTATGGCAGTTGCTGGCGGCACTGGTCTGGCGGCTGTCTATCAACTTGCCCGCGACTTTGGCAATGCCGAAGTATTTACTGGTGCCCGCTCTGCTGAGCGCCTTTACTATCTTGAGGAATGTCAGCAGATCGCCAAGGTCCATGTGGCCACCGATGATGGCAGCCAGGGCTTTAAAGGTGTGGTGACTGAGTTGTTGCGTGCTACATTGCAGGAGATGTCTTCTGAGGAATTGGATAAGCTGGTGTTTTATAACTGTGGGCCTGCGCCTATGGTTCATGCGGCGGCTGCGGTTCAGCGTGAGTTTTGCCGTGATGATCAAATTTTTAGCGCAATTGATTATTTGACCAAATGTGGTGTGGGTATCTGCGGTGCCTGCGCTGCGCCAGATGGTCAGCGCATCTGTGTGGATGGTCCGTTTTTGCAGGGGTCTCCAGCACGTCCGGACAGCCATCATTCGGCGGTTTAACGCAGAACAATCGGGGCGACGCTCAGTCGCCCTTGTATTCAGCGACCATCCACCGACAATATAAACCTATCCACTGGTCTCTCTGACTACCCATTACTGATCCTGAGTGATAGCCAAAGAATCTCAAGGGATGGTCTATGTCTTCAGGATATCCCCAATGCATCTGAGACCAACGGCCAAGCAGCCTGCATATATCATGTCATCTGTTTTTAAGAGCATTCCAGAAGCAGCAATCTGCTAAAAAAATGAACCCCCATTTGCCGCCATCTCCCTCAACTTTTCAGTGGGGCGATAAAGCTCACTAAGATGCGTATAAATATCCCCACGGGCAACAATAGATTCCAACCCCTCTTCATCCATCCAGCGACAAATACCGCCTCTAAAGGCCGGGAAACCAACTCCATAGATTAGCGCCATATCCGCCTCAGCCGGCGAGGAAACAATGCCCTCCTCCAAGCAACGAACCATCTCCATGGCCATTGAAATCAGCAAACGATCAACAATCTCATCCGCATCTACCTGATGAGCGGGCCCAGCGATTGACTGAAGAAGAGCAACAGCCTCAGGATCAACTGACTTGGATGGTTTGCCCTTGTCGTTCAGTGCATAGCGATAATAGCCCCGGGTATTTTTCTGCCCCAAACGATCAGCTTGATAAATAGTCTGGGTCGGCCACTTGTCACCAGGAGTAAAGCGGCTAGGCAAACCTTCAGTCATAGAGCTGTAGCAATGAATAATGGTGTCAATCCCAATAACATCCATTAAATAGGCGGGACCAATTGGTAGGCCCCAGGCTTCCATCACCTGATCCACTTGCTGAAAATCAGCACCCTCTTTAAGCAAGATTTCCAAACCAAAGGTCATGGCAAAAAGCACTCGATTGACCAAAAATCCCGGGCAGTCATTTACCACGATAGGCTTTTTACCTAACCCCAGCGCATAATTACAAACTGCCGCAATGGTTTTATCGGACGTATGTTCACCACGAATGATCTCTACCAGCTTCATCGCATGTACCGGATTAAAGAAATGCATGCCACAGAAGTTTTCTGGACGTTGCACAGACTGTGCCAAGCGATTAATAGAAATAGTTGAGGTGTTAGAGGCCATAATAGCGCTGGGGGCCAACAGAGATTCCACTGCTGGCAGAACCTGAGTTTTTACCGACTCCAATTCGACGACCGCCTCGACAATCATGTCGCAGTTCGCGAGAGCCTGATCATCCAGTGTAGGCGTGATTCTTGCCAAAATATTCTCAGCCATTGACTCAGATATTTTTCCCCGTTTAACCGACTTAGTCAGCAATTTACTGGCCTCAGCCAGGCCCAAATCCAAGGCGGGCTGAGCGATATCCTTCATGACCGCGGCATAGCCACGGACAGCATTTTGATAGGCAATACCGCCACCCATAATCCCGGCACCAATAATCCCCGCCTGAGCCACAGGAGCTGGCTGTTCCGTCAAAGCGCGACTGTAGCCCTTGGCTTGTTTAGCGATATATTGATCGTTTAAAAAGAGCCCCACCAGTGCCCTAGCCTGCGGGCTACGGGTGATTTCATAAAACGCATTATTCTCCATAGCAATTGCACTGTCTCTGGTCATGGAGGCAGCATTGGTTATTAAGTCTACAGCCATTAATGGGGCCGGATAATGAGTACCCACAGAGGCTTCAACACTAGCGCGAATCTGCCCCGACAACGTATCCAACTGTTCAACGGTTTCGAATAAAGGGCCGGTCTTCTGAATACGTGACGCTTGATAGCCTATACTGCCATCAGCTAACGCATTCAGCAGCTTGATTGAGTCTGCTCGCAGAGCCCCGGGCTCTGCCACAGCATCCACAGCACCGGCCTTTCGCGCGGCCGCCGCATTTTGCTGAGCCCCAGAAGCCACCCACTGAGCGGCAGTGGCAAAACCAGACAATCTTGGCAGCCGCACGGTACCGCCCCAACCAGGTAAAATTCCCAAGCCGGTCTCCGGCAAGCCAACGGCCGCAGCTGATGAAATTACTCTGCCATCACAGGCCAAACAGACCTCAAAGCCACCACCCAGCGCAAATCCATTGATGGCTGCCACTGAGGGAAACGGCAGATCCTCGATCTGGGAGAACAGTCCGTTAACCCACTGCGCTGCTGTAATAAAATCCTCTCGGGGCGCCGAGAACATATCGGCGAACTCGGTAATATCCGCACCCACAACAAACACCGACTTACTACTGGTGAGCAACAAACCTCGAATAGCATTGGCGGCCCCTAAGATACTGACTGCTTCGCCCAATTCCGCCAGAGTGTCTTGATTAAACTTGTTAACCGAGCCGCTCTTATTATCGAAATTTAGTTCCACAAGACCGTCTTCAATAGTCTTTAGGCTAAGTGTGTTTCCGCTGTACATAATGCTTCCCATAAAATGATTTTGGTTAGGTGGCGATATTCTAGCTTTGTGGAAAGTTTAGTCTATGGTTTACTGCGACTAGCCATTATCAGCCAACATTATTGAGGGCCCTTATGACATTGCGCGAAAAAATGACCCAAGAGCAGCAGAATAAACATCTGTTTGACCAGGCAAAGAATTATGCCTACCAATATGCGGATTCTGTTGGCGAGCGCAATGTATTTCCAGACCAACAGGCATTGGCTGACCTTGCGGCCTTTGATGAAGATATACCGGATTCTAATGGCGACAGCGCCGAGATTTTGAAACAGTTGCACCTGCACGGCTCACCCGCGTCTGTAGCACAAACCGGTGGGCGCTATTTTGGTTTTGTGAATGGCGGTATTATTCCAGTAACACTGGCGACTAAGTGGCTGACCGACTTCTGGGATCAAAATACCGCGCTGCAAGTGATGTCCCCTATCACCTCAAAACTGGAAGAAGTCTGCGAGCGCTGGCTTCAGCAGTTATTGGGTTTACCTGAGACCACCGTGGCAGGTTTTGTTAGCGGCACCTCTTCTGCAATCTTCTGTGGAATAGCCGCAGCTCGGTTGCGCATATACCAAAATCTAGGCTGGGACTTTAACCAGCAGGGCCATAATGGTGCGCCACCTGTTCGCATTATTGCAGGCCGCCATACCCATGGTGCAGTGATTAAGGCCATCGCCCTACTGGGCTTTGGGCTAGACAATATTGAATGGGTCGAAGGAGATAATCAGGGCCGCATTGATCCCAGCCTGATGCCCGACCTAGACGCAAGTTGTATTGTTATTCTGCAAGCGGGCAACGTGAACTCCGGCGCTTTTGATCCCTTTGAGGAGATTTGTGATAACGCCAATGCAGTTGGTGCCTGGGTGCATATAGACGGCGCCTTTGGCCTCTGGGCTGGTGGAACAGAGCGACTCAAGCACCTAACCCAGGGCATGGAGAAAGCCCATTCTTGGTCTGTAGATGGCCATAAAACCCTAAATACACCCTATGATAGCGGTATTCTTCTCTGCCGAGACAAATCGGCCCTTGTCACGGCGCTTCAAGCCTCGGGCGCCTATCTGACCTCCAACTATAGTGAGAAACGAGATGGCATGATTTACACCCCAGAGATGTCTAGGCGTGCCCGGGCAGTTGAGCTGTGGGCGGCACTTAAATATCTCGGTAAAGCTGGTGTAGATGAATTGGTCTATGGCCTTCACAAGCGGGCGGACCAGTTTGCCCATGAGCTAAAACAGGCTGGTTTTACCGTTCACAACAATGTGGTGTTTAATCAGGTAATTGTCTCTCCCAGCGATGACGACGAGACCACATTGGCCGTGCTCGCACAGATTCAGGCCAGCGGCGAATGCTGGGTGGGAAGTTCAATCTGGGAAGGGAAAGCAGTGATCCGTATCAGTGTCTGTTCTTGGGCAACCACGTCAGAGGATATCCGCCGCTCGGCACTCGCGTTCATCAGTGCTAGAGATGTTATTTGCGGAAAATAATCACATCTGAGCCGATAAACTCTGGCGCTGACCCCCAGGTATGGCCGAGATAAACAAAACTCCCTTTGGCGAAAAAGTTGATATGCGTGGGGTCATTTTTATAGTGCCAACAGGCAAAACTCTGGTGATCCGTCACCAGTTTTGTCATCAGACCCAAATAGCCCCCGGGGCGAATCAAGGACCAAAGCCTGTCTAACTCTTGCCGGGGATTGGCCAGATGCTCAACTACCTCTGTACTGGTGACAAAATCATATTGGGCTTCAGCTAAGAGTACCTCCGGGCGATGGTGGTAATAGATATCATACAGCGCCATTTTATGCCCCTGTTCTATCATCATGACCGACAGAGTTGGCCCTGGACCACAACCAAAGTCCAGACCTTGGCTATTGGCCGACAACCGTGCCAATAGCGGCTCAGTCAAGCGACTTAAGAATCTGCGGTAATAAATATCGTCTGGAGCGTTTTGGTGCAGATCATAGACGGCTTTTTCATCCTCAACACTGAGATGCTGACGGGGGGGCACCGAAACCAGGCCACATTGGGCACAGCCAAGGTAGCTTCGCTTATTATCCTTATAATATGGCGCCAAAGACGAGCTCGCGCAAAGTGGACACAATTGCCTATCCACCTGCGCCAACGCCTCCTTTAGGCCAAAGACAGAGGCATAGAACTTAGCCTCACACCAGTTGCACCATAGACTGCGTTCGCAACTGCTGGCGCTATGGGCGGCAAGCCCGGCTCCCCCACGCCGGTAGGGGCTTCTTCACTTTCGACAATTACCACCTTCACTAGCGGCGCTTCATTGATGCGCAGAACCTTGTAATCATGGAAGTTGCTCTCTTTTACAGCACCATTTTCAAGCTCGATATTGCCGTAAAGTGCCGCCGTTAAACCATACATAATGGCACCTTCTACCTGACCGCGGACAATATCTGGGTTGACCACAAGACCACAGTCTATCGAACAGAGCACTCGATGTACCCTGATCTTATTGTTCTCTACCGATACTTCTGCAGCCTGAGCCACGTAGGAGTGGAAAGACCCATGGGAGGAAATTCCTATATGGTGACTCTGAGGAATATTCCAGGTTTTGAGTTCCTCCTCCATGGCTTCCAAGGCTCCGAGCAACCGGGGGTTGCCTTGCAAATTACGCTTGCGGAATTCAATGGAATCCAGACCGGCCTGCTCTGCCAGTTCATCCATCACCGTCTCTTTAGCGAAGGCGGTAAATGAATGCCCTACTGAGCGCCATGCTGCCAGAGGCAACCCGTGATTAACGGAGATATGAAGCAGATGTTTATTGGGAAAATCATAATCATCGACCAGGCCTTCAACGCCGCCGCCATCAATAACCCAGCCATCAAAAATACTCTCAACCGCGCCTACCAGTATGTCATTGATTATCTCGGGGCTTTTAGACATCGCACCGGGCAAAAGCCCTGCAACCGTGTGAGGCGTCAGATCACCACCCACCCGCACAGTATCCCAAGCGGTGACCAAACCATTGTTATCGACGCCGGCATGGATTTTCATCATAGACGCCTGACGATACCAGCCATTTCGCACATCATCTTCCCTGGTCCAGATTAGCTTAATGGTTTTATTTGTAGCTACGGCCACCTGAGTCGCTTCGACAATATGGCTGAGTTGGGCTCTGCGACCAAAGCCGCCGCCGGAAAACAGCGAGTGCACTGTGACATTTTCAACATCAACGTTAGCATGCCGCGCTACTAACCCTTGAGCGAAGCTCGGGCCCTGAGTGCCAGCCCAAAGTTCGGCCTTGCCTTGAGTAATTCGTACTACGGCATTCATGGGTTCCATTGGCGTATGGGCCAAATAAGGGGTCCAGAACGAGCGTTCTACCTCTTTGGCGGCCCCTTGCAGGCCCTCTTCAATACTACCCTCACCTTTGGTGTCACCCTTCCCACTATCCAAGGCGGCTTGATAATCGGCTTTGATCTGGGCAGTGCTAATATTGGCAAGCTCTGGCTGATGCCAAGTTACTTGAATTGTCGCCAATGCTTTTTTAGCCTTCCAAAACGACTCGGACACAACCGCTATGCCGCTATCAATCTGGACAATATCGGTAATACCAGGCATTGTCCGGGCCGCAGTCGCATCAAATGACAATACCTTAGCGCCAGCTACAGGACTGCGTTTAACCATCCCATAATGCATATCCGGTAGATCCACATCCACCCCATAAGCAGCAGTGCCTGTGGATTTTGCCAGAGCATCATTTCTGGGCATCTCTCGGCCGATATATTTAAACTCAGCGGCGGGTTTAAGAGGAGTCTCAACCGGCAACTCTAGGGTTTCTGCAGTAGCAATAAAATCACTGTAAGGATAATGGACACCCTTACTAATAATATGGCCAATCTCAGTGGTCAGAGAGTCTCTGGCAACGCCAAGATCCTGAGCAGCAGCGTTTAGCAGTAATTGTCTGGTGTTTGCAGCAACCTGTCGCAGAGGCAGAAAATGCACCCGAATAGACGAGCTGCCACCAGTCCCCTGCACACCATATTCTGGGTGCTTGTAATCGTCATGAACGGCTGCAAACTGCACATCAATATTCTGCACAGGCACATCGAGCTCTTCTGCCACCAGAGTGGTTAGCCCCATATAGACACCCTGTCCCATCTCGTCTCTTGGACTATAGAATATTAGCTGATTGTCTGCGGTCAGCTGAAGAAAAGCATTGGGGGCTAAAGCGCCATCGGCGGGTACCAACGGAGGGGAATTAGTATTTGGTGTGGCAACATAGCCGATCAGCAGGCCGCCACCAACTATCCCTGTCGCTTTAAGGAAGCCTCTTCGAGTTAACTTAATGCCACTCATGACTTAACCCCTTCTGACCCTGAACTCGCCAGAGGAATAGCAACCTGAACCCCACCAGCCTGACCTTGCTCTGCCACCGTTAAAATGGCGTTTTTAATACGTGGGTAACAGCCACAGCGACAGATATTACCGGCCATTGCAGACTCCACCTCAGATTCACTGGGATTAGGATTCTCACTCAGCAGAGAGGCTGCGCTCATGATCTGGCCCGACTGGCAGTAGCCACATTGGGGCACGCCCTGCTCTGCCCAAGCCTGTTGCAGAGGATGTAAATCTTCCGGAGTGCCCAGCCCCTCAATAGTGGTAACTGCTTTGCCGGCCACCGCCGCTATTGGCAACACACAGGTCCGCTGAGCCCGGCCATCCACATGCATGGTGCAGGCACCACACTGGGCTATACCACAACCGAATTTAGAGCCGGTTAGTTTAAAACTGTCTCTCACCACCCAAAGCAATGGGGTGTCTGGTTCGTCGTTGGAATGGACCGGCTGCCCATTAAGCGTAAATTCAATCATACCTGCCCTCTAAACGTTATTAGTATTATTCCACTATCTCAATCGGTTTTATTGGGGTAATTTGACAGTTGTACGCTATTTATTGCTAAAGGTATTTATTATAAGAATTAAAATTGCTGGAAGTGGTGAATTCGCATTGACGGAAACCGGCATGGTCAGTATTATGCGCGCTCTCGAAAGAGACCGCATGGAGACACATTCGGGGATTAGCGCAGTCTGGTAGCGCGCCTGCTTTGGGAGCAGGATGTCGGGGGTTCAAATCCCTCATCCCCGACCATTTGTCGGCTTTTATTGTGCGCCCGTAGCTCAGTTGGATAGAGCAACGGCCTTCTAAGCCGTGGGTCGCAGGTTCGAATCCTGCCGGGCGCGCCACTTTATCAAGTCGGTTTCGTCAGCGGCAGTCAAGTCTTAATGGTGGACGTAGCTCAGTTGGTAGAGCCCCGGATTGTGATTCCGGTGGTCGCGGGTTCAATCCCCGTCGTCCACCCCATTTTCTCGTTGATTTTCCCTTATTTACTGCTGATCTTTTGGATCATTGCGCTTATTGCATCTCGTGCATAGGGCTGATTAATCGACCAGAGCTGCTCTGCAGTTTCAATATCTAATATTTCTTTGTGGCTGTTAGTGCCCCCTGCCTGTCGCAATGTTTGCTTGGTGCGTAGCACTAGTTCTTTAGGCAACTCCCGAATATTCTCCGTAAAGTGAAAGGCTTCCTCGAGTAACTGATCTGCGGCTACACATTTCCATGCCAGACCTTTCTCGACCGCCTCTCGCCCACTCAGGGATTGGGAGAAAAGCAGCATGCCCGCCGCAGTGTTCCAATTGACCAGCTGTCGCAACATCCAGGTGTTCCCGCCACCGGGATGAAGGCCCAACCCAAAGAACCGCGGCTCAAACCTAGCATGCTCAGTAACAATGCGTACATCACAGCCAACAGCCATATTAAAACCGGCTCCCACGGCCGGACCATTGACAGCAGCGATGGTCGGCAAGGTGCAATTGGCAATACTTAAGAAACCACTATAAATCGTTTCCAGTATCTCTTGATTTGGCGTCAGGTCTTTTAGCTGGCCACCGGCGCAAAAGGCGCGGCCATTGCCAGTGACAATCAATGCTTTCACATTTGGGTGCTGCTCTGCCTGAGCCACAAATTCGACAATCTGGTTGCAGACCTCGATCGTGAGCATATTGCGTTTATCCGCATTATTGAGCGTAATCAGCGCAACATTATTGCGGATCTCGAAGAGAACCAAGCAATTGGTGGGGACTGAAGACATAAGTTGTTCCTTTAATTTGTCATGGCGCAAGGATACCATTGGGCCACTCAGTTATGAATCAGGTCGATCCAATGATCAATGCTAGCCAACTTGTGGCTCACCGCGGTTATCAGGCCAAGTACCCAGAGAACACAGCCCTCTCATTAACCAAAGCAGTTGAAGCTGGCGCGGTTTTTATTGAATTAGATGTACAGTTTAGTGCCGACCAACTACCGATCATCTACCATGATATTGATCTGCGCAGAGTCAGCGGCACTGCCCTATCAGTGTTTACCGCTGACCGGGCCAATTTATTAGGCCAACCAGCCTATGAACCTGCCCGCCTAGGCAACCAATTTATTACAGAGACAATATCGCCACTGGAAGCCCTGGTGGATATTCTCATGGCCAACCCTCAGGTAACTGCTTTTGTGGAGCTTAAGGAAGAATCCATTGCCCACTGTGGGCGCGAGACTATTATCCAGACGGCCATGGCAATTTTACAACCAGTCACACAGCAGGCTGTCATTATGAGCTTTGACTATCCATTGGCAACTGCCGCGCGGGAGGCCGGCTGGCCTCAGGTTGGTGTGGTGTTAAAAGACTGGGATGACTTGCAGCATCCTCAGCTAGACTTGGCATTGCCAGACTATATTTACGCCGACTATAAAATCATCCCAACTACGTATGATCTACACAGCAGCCCCCAACTTGCGCAGGCCCGACTTGTGGCCTACGAAGTGGGCACCACAGAGTTAGGTCAAGCCCTTCTGGCCCGCGGTGTAGATATGTTGGAAACCTTTAAAATTGAAGCCTTGCTGAGCGCCTAACCTCGGCGCCATGTAGTGCCTTCACGACTATCCTCAAGCACGACCCCTTGTTCAAGCAGATCCTGGCGCACTTGATCTGCACCGGCATAGTCTTTGTCTGCTTTGGCCTGCTGACGTTTAGCAATGAGCGCTTCAATCTCTTCCTCGCCAATACCATCAGAGCCAGCGGCTCCTTTAAACCATTGTTCCGGGTCCTGTTGCAACAGACCCATTAAACCAGCAATGCCGAGTAGTTCAGCCTGTAATTCAGCCTTAGCATCTCCCGAGGCACCATGCATCTCTTTAGCCAAACGATGCAAGTCGCTAATGGCCATTGGCGTATTCAGGTCATCTAATAGGGCTTTATAGCCAGCACTATCCTGATTCAGGTTTGGCGCCCCCTGATCCAGCCCGCGCAAAAAGCCATACAATGTATCTAAGGAACGGCGGGCACTGTCCAATAACTCTTTGCCAAAGTTTTGTTCAGAGCGATAATGGGCGGACAGAATCACATAGCGCAGTACCTCGCCGGGATACTGGTCCAGCAAATCAACCACCATGCGGAAATTGCCCAGTGATTTGGACATCTTTTCACCTTCAATATTAATAAACCCATTGTGCATCCAATACTTAGCAAAGGGCTGACCATCATGGGCACAACAGCTCTGAGCAATCTCATTTTCATGGTGAGGAAAAACCAGATCTTGCCCACCACCGTGAATATCAATAGTTTCACCAAGATGCTTTTCAATCATCGCTGAACATTCAATATGCCACCCTGGACGACCTCGACCCCAGGGGCTATCCCAACCTGGCTCATTATCTGCAGAGGGTTTCCACAGCACAAAATCGCCAGCATATTGTTTGTAACTGGCGACCTCGACACGGGCGCCAGCCAGCATATCTTCCAGAGAGCGACCGGATAACTTGCCATAATCAGGCATAGACTGCACCGCAAACAGCACATTGCCTTCGGCCGCGTAGGCATGACCTTTGGCGACAAGCCGCTCAATCATGCTAATCATCTCGGGAATATGCTGGGTCGCGTAAGGGATAATGCTTGGATCCAGGCAGTTTAGTGCTGCCATATCTTCAAAATAGCCCTGAGCATAGCGCTGAGACAACTGGGAGATATCCTCACCCAATTGTGCCGCTGTGTTCATAATTTTATCGTCAATATCGGTGATATTGCGGGCGTAGGTGACCTGCGGATACAGTGTCTGCAAAACTCTGAACAAAGTATCAAAAACCACCGCGGGGCGGGCATTACCGATATGTACTCTGTTGTAAACCGTCGGGCCACAGACATACATTGTCACGCATTGCGGATCCAGAGGCTCAAAGGCCTCTTTACGGCGGGATAAACTGTTATACAGGGCTAAACTCATTAGGATTTCCAAGTGTCGCGCAAACCAATAGTGCAGTTAAAAACCAATTCTGCGCTCCCACTGTCGCGGGTAAAATACCCTTCTCGCTCAAACTGGTAGTGGTCTCCGGCCAGGGCATCGGCGAGGCCAATTTCTGCTTTACAACCTTCAATTACTTTTAGGGACTCCGGGTTAATGTGGGCTAGAAAATTTTCCTCTCCAGCATCCGGTGCGGCTTTGTTAAACAGCCGATCATAAAGCTTGACCGTGCAGTCCGCGCTCTGGCTGGCAGATACCCAGTGGATAACACCTCGGGGCCTGATACCTTCCGGGGCATCCTGACCAACAGTATCTGGCACCAATGAGCCAATAATCTCAATAATCTCGCCGCTGTCATCCCGGACTACATCGTCGGCACGAATAATATAGGCGCCACGCAGACGCACATAGTCACCAATCACCAGTCGCTTAAACTTCTTGCGAGATAAGCTGGTGTCTTCGCTAAAGTCACTGCGATCTATATAAATCTGCGCGCCAAAGGGTAACTGTCTCTCCCCCAGATCATCTCGGCTTGGATGGCCTGGCGCAGTAAATACCTCATCCTGCTGGCAGTTGCTGAGAGTCACCAATAAGGGCTTCAAGACGCACATAGCACGGCGACCATTGTTGTTTAGGTCATCGCGAATAAAGTGCTCAAGCTGGGCCATATCCACTACACCATCAGTCTTAGCAACCGCCAGACTGTCGCAAAAATCGCGAATCGACTGGGCACTGACACCGCGACGGCGCAGGCCTGAAATCGTCGGCATGCGGGGATCGTCCCACCCTGCAACATGACCTTCATCCACCAACTGCTTTAACTTGCGCTTACTTGTAATAGTGTAATTAAGGTTAAGGCGACCAAACTCGTACTGCCGTGGCGTTGAGGGCAAGGGTAAATTGGCCACAAACCATTCATAGAGCTGACGATTGGCGGCAAATTCAAGGGTACATACCGAGTAATTGACCCCTTCGATTGCGTCTTCCTGGCCATGGGCAAAGTCATAGGACGGATAGATATTCCACTTATGACCAGTGCGCTGATGGGCCATTTTCTTGATCCGGTACATCACCGGGTCACGCATATTAATATTGGGGGAGGCCATATCAATTTTGGCGCGCAAGGTCATGGAACCTTCGTCTATTTGACCAATTTTCATCTGCTCTAGGAGCGCCAGACTCTCAGCGGCCGGACGGTCTCTAAACGGGCTATTGGTGCCCGCCTCGGTCAGAGTGCCGCGGTATTCGCGCATTTGCTCAGCATTTAGCTCACAGATATAGGCTTTGTTTTGATTGATCAGATACTGCGCCCAGCTGTACAACTGGTCAAAATAATTAGAGGCGTAGCAAATATCACCCTGCCACTGAAACCCAAGCCACCGCACATCTTCAATAATGGCATTAACGTACTCCATATCCTCCTTCTCTGGATTGGTATCATCAAAGCGCAAATTGCAGCCACCACCGTACTGAGCGGCCAGACCAAAATTAACACAGATAGACTTTGCATGACCTATATGCAGATAGCCATTGGGCTCCGGTGGAAATCTGGTGATAACCTTATCAACTAGCCCAGCCTTAATGTCGGCATTGATAATCTGCTGGATAAAATTGGTCGGCTTTTCGGTATCGGTCATAGGAAAATTTTGGCTGGCTGGTTAAACGCGCGATTATAGCCCCCAGCTGCTAGGCAATAAACAAAAAGCCTTTAAAAACCACGAAAATCATAAACATTGGTTTAATTTAATGCGCTGACAAACTAAAATAGCGATCAGCAAAAATCACTCAACCTAGCTATGGATTTCTTATGATCACCTTTACCACCAACATGGGTTCGTTTTCTATCGAACTGGATTTCGAGAATGCACCTTTAACCGCGGCAAACTTTCTGCAATACGCTCGCGATGACTTTTACACAGGCACCATCTTTCACCGTGTAATCAACGGTTTTATGGTTCAGGGCGGTGGTATGAACGCAGATATGAGCCAAAAAGCCGGCCGCGATCCCATTGAAAATGAAGCGGATAACGGACTGAAAAATGAGATTGGTACATTGGCAATGGCGCGCACCGGCGACCCTCATTCAGCCTCTTCACAGTTTTTTGTCAACGTAGCCGACAACAGCTTCCTTAACCACAGTGGCAAAAATATGCAGGGCTGGGGTTATGCAGTATTTGGCAAAGTTGTCGATGGCATGGAGGTAATTGAAAGCATTAAAGGTGTTGCAACCGGCAACTTTGCCGGCCATGGCGATGTACCCACAGAAGCCATTGAAATTACTGAGACAGTTATCAGCGATGCCTACGCTGACTGCTAATAGCGACACCAAGCTATGGCTGTTCTCTTAATATCAGATTTACACCTCTCACCAGAACGCCCGGCGGTTTCCCGGGCGTTTTTTGCATTTCTGCAACAGCGAGCAGCCGAGGCTTCTGCTGTTTACATTCTCGGCGACCTATTTGAAGCCTGGATAGGCGACGATGATCCAAGCCCCCTCAGCCTCGATGTTCAGGCCGCCCTGCGCGCACTGAGCGATGCAGGTGTGCCTCTGTATATTCAGCAGGGCAATCGAGATTTTCTGCTGGGTAAAAAGTTTATGGCAACTAGCGGTGCCACCCTGCTCTGTGATGAGCACCTGATCGACCACCATGGCTTTCAAGCCCTAGTGATGCATGGGGACTCCCTGTGTACTGATGATAGGGATTACCAGCGCTTTCGGCGCAAGGCCCGCAACCCATTTTATAAATGGTGCCTGACAATGTTGCCTCTAAAGCGCCGTCAGCGCTTGGCTACTGACTGGCGCGCTAAAAGCAAGGCCGCCAACAGCAACAAGGCTAGCCAGATAATGGATGTCAATGCCAATGCCGTGGACGCTGTTATGGCAAAGCATAAGGTCGCTACGTTGATTCATGGCCATACCCATCGCCCGGATCGCCATCAAGTGAATGCAGGGGAGCGAATTGTTCTGGGTGACTGGCATGATCATGGTTGGGTACTGGTTATAGACGCTCAGGGCTATGATCTTCAGCAGTTCCCTATCGATAATATTGAACAATAAATTGACCTGTAGGTCTTAAAGCTAACTGGCTATTTCCCATTTAATCGGTATCATTAACCCCTGATTCAACACACATTTTTTTAGGATATTGCTATGGAAACTGATAAGTACCGCACTAAGACTATGCCCTCGGGCGTTCAGAGCACCGCGCTGGATCCTGCCGTTGCCAAAGTTTTGCGTAACACCTATCTATTGTTGTCGGTTACTCTGGCGTTCAGCGCAATAATGGCTGGCGTTTCAATGGCCATAAATGCACCCTACTTCGGTCTTTGGACATTGCTGCCCTACGTGATCTGCCTTTGGATGACGGAGAAAAACAAAAACAATGCCAGTGGTATTGTCTGGGTTTTCGCTCTTACAGGATGGATGGGTTTTACTCTTGGGCCAATTCTCAATATGTTTCTCGCTACTCGAGGCGCTGAGCCAATCATGATGGCACTGGGCTCCACTGCCTTGATCTTTTTCGCCTCTTCAGCCTATGTCCTGACCACCAGAAAGAACCTTAGCTTTATGGGTGGCTTCCTGATGACTGGTATGCTGGTTGCTTTTGTTGCGGCCATCGCCAACTACTTTTTGCAAATTCCAGCTCTGTCACTGGCTGTCAGTTCGGTCTTTGCTCTAGTTTCTACAGGCATCATTATGTGGCAGACGAGCGCTATTATTAACGGCGGCGAGCGCAACTACATCTCAGCAACCGTGACGCTATTTGTTATGATCTACAACCTGTTTGTCAGCCTACTGCAAATCTTTGGCGTTATGGGTGATGATTGATCGTCCGACCGCTGATTAGGCCGTATTAATAACTAAAAGCCCTGCTTGGTATTCTTATAAGCGGGGCTTTTTTGATAGTGAACAAAATGACAACATCCTCTGACTATCTCGAAAAACTCCCAGAATGGACTGAGGCCAGTGCGGCGCGTTTGGCCGCGGAGGAAGATATTATTCTTAGCCAAGCCCATATTGAAGTTCTCAAAGTAGCTCGCAGCTTTTATCAGAATTATGGCTTCTCCCCCTCTATGCGCCCGCTTTGCAAAACATTGGCAGCCAGCCTTGGTGTTGAAATAGGCCGCAGTATTTACCTGAATCAGCTGTTTCCCGGAAGCCCCGCCAAACTGGTGGCCAAGCTAGCGGGTCTGCCAAAACCGAAGAATTGCCTGTGACCGAACTCTGGGAATATAACTGCACTGCTACACCAGCAAGTGCTGCCAACCTTAGCTCAGAGCAAATTGGCGAGCTTTGCAAGCAAGTACCTAAATGGTCGGTGAGCAATCGCGATGGGATATTAAAACTGGAAGCTACATTTAAGCTGGCCAATTTTGTCGAAGCTATGGCTTTTGCCAATAGTATTACCGAGATCGCCGAGCAGAACGACCACCACCCTGCATTATTAATCCAATACGGTTCAGTCAAAGTTAGTTGGTGGTCTCACAGCATTGGCGGCTTACACCACAATGATTTTGTCCTCGCCGCCAAAACCGATAAGGCCTACACCAACAGATGAGTATTGATCGCACCTGCCCCGAACAGTACCAGCTACAACTGGATAACAAAGTCGCCGCCTATCGAGAGGCCATGACCGACGCCGGTGTCAGCATCGGAGACATCTCTGTGCACAAATCAGAACAACTTGGGTTTCGTATGCGCGCTGAGTTTCGTATCTGGCATGAGCATGGCCGCGCCCATTACGCCATGAATAAGCCCGGAGAAAAGCGCCCATATATTATTGAAGACTTTCCCATTGGTGCTGCGGCCATCAATCGCCTTATGCCGCTTCTCTTAAGCGCACTCAATGACAGTGAGATGCTTAGCCGCAAATGCTTCTCCGCTGAGTTTTTAACCACCACCTGCAATCAGGTATTGATTAC
>Ga0213863_10000215_pt1 | contig 45403 bp, 38 predicted proteins | sample PICome_8_FD_160128 | JGI IMG/M metagenome (GOLD analysis project Ga0213863, IMG submission 160128) | Coastal seawater microbial communities near Pivers Island, North Carolina, United States - PICO497 | ecosystem: Environmental > Aquatic > Marine > Coastal | place: USA: North Carolina... | reverse complement strand
CTATATGGAGCTAAGCCTAGTCAAGTATACGGCGCTGACGCGCCTGATACAACACAAAATACAGGTATAAACGGATACTACAATTAAAACAGTGTAATACATTATCATGAGCGAAATTTCAGAAAGTAATTCTAATCCCAATAAAATCATCAAATCTCAATTGTTTCACATTTGGAAAAAAGCTAGAGTGATGTACGAGATGGTAAAGGATGATACAGAGCTAGAAGATTGGGTGCGTAAGAGTGTGAATGAAGCATACGAAAACATCGACAAAGCATTACAATATTCTGAGTATGAGAAAATGTTTCCCGCTCAAAAAGAGGAAGCTGAAGAAGATGAAAAAAGCAAAAACAATTATCTCAGCAACCAAGACAAGCGTTATCCAACTCCCGCCGCACAAGAAAGCGGCGATCAATTTGTTACTCGTTGTATACTAGATGCAAACATGAAAAAACGTTATCCTATTCAGGGCGATCGTTTTAGTGCATGCATGAGTATTTTCAATGAAAAGAAAAATGATACTAGCGAAGATCTTCACAACAATCCAGGCGAGAAGTTCGAAGATCCTATGGAAGTTAAAGATCCCGAACTTCCCGATCCCATCAAACCTCTTCTTCCGTAATTTTGTATTTTAGTTCTCCTTTGATTAGCGAGAACTTGATTGCTGAATTTTCAGGCAATTCTTTACTCAGAAGTAGTGTGCTCAATTGATTTTCGATTAATTTTTGTATTATTCTTTGTATTGGGCGAGCTCCCATTTTTTCTTTAGCAGCTTGCTCAGCAATGTATGTTGCCGCTTTTGGAGTAATAGACATTTTTATGTTTTTATTGGCCAATTTATCTGACACTTTTGACACTTCTAATTTTACTATTTTTGTGAGTCCTTGTACATCAAAGTCATTGAATAATATTACTTCGTTTAATCTATTGAGGAATTCTGGACGAAAGAATGTTTTGAGTTCTGTGAATAGTTTATCTTTAGCTACCTGTTCAGTATCACTTTGACCAAAACCAATGTTTGGTTTTGCAGCTTTCTCGCTACCTATATTACCTGTTAGTATAATTATGCAGTTGTTGAAATGTATTTTTCTGCCAGAATTATCTGTAACCACTCCCTCTTCCATGATTTGAAGAAGAATGTTAAGCACTTCTGGATGAGCTTTCTCGACCTCGTCAAACAAAACAACGCTGTATGGATTGCGGCGAACCTTTTCGGTAAGCTCTCCACCTTCTTCGTATCCCACATAACCTGGCGCGGCACCAATCAATCGAGTCGCAGCAATCTTTTCGCTGTATTCGCTCATATCAATTTGAATCAACGTGCTCTTGCTGCCGTAAATAAATTCAGCGATACATTTTGCGGTGTGAGTTTTACCTGTTCCACTTGCCCCAACAAGAAGAAAGCTTCCCACTGGTTTGTTTGGATCTTGAAGGCCTGACTTGGATCGCAGTATCGATTCAGAAATTTCTTGTAAAGCTTGTTTTTGACCAATAACTCTACGGTTAAGATTTTTAAACAGTCCAAGCATTTTTTCACTATCTTTTTTGCTCATATCTTTCACTGGAACTCCAGTTCTTGAACTTAACACTTCGAATATGTCTTGAGGTTTTACAGAAATACGTTTTTTCATTGTTTTTTCTGCCCACTTGGTTATGATTTGGTCATATTTTTCAAGAAGATCTAATTGTTCTTCTTCTACTTGATCATATGAGTATCCAACAGATTGAAGTTTAGATTCTTTTAATGCTAGCTGTTCAAGTTCTTGCTCAATATCTTTTGCTTCTTGAGGTCGTTCTATATTTTTAATTTTTACTTTTGATCCGACTTGGTCAAGAATGTCAATAGCTTTATCAGGAAACTGTTTGTCTAGAATATATTTTGCAGAAAGGTCAACAATCAAATCAAGAGTTTCTGAGGGATAACGTATACTGTGAAAGCTTTCATATTTATCTTTTACTCCTTCTAGAATTTGCCGTGTTTCGTCTTTGTTCGGCTCTATCACTTTGACAGATTGAAAGCGTCGATCTAGTGCTCCATCTTTTAAAATACTTTTCTTGTATTCGGTTTGAGTCGTTGCACCTATGCATTTGAGCTCTCCGCGTGCTAGAAGAGGCTTTAACAGATTTGCGGCATCCATGCTACCCTCCGCGCTTCCAGCGCCTACAAGCGTGTGTATTTCGTCAATAAACAATATAATATCTTTGTTCTTTTTTGCTTCTTCGATAATACCTTTTAATCTTTCTTCGAATTGACCACGATATTTAGTTCCTGCAATCAAAGATCCAAGGTCTAAAGAGTATATAACTTTACTAATTAAAAAATCGGAGCAAGTACCTTTTACTATGTTTTGCGCAAGACCTTCGACGATTGCTGTTTTTCCAACACCTGGTTCTCCTAAAAGCACAGGGTTATTCTTCGTTCTGCGACAAAGAATTTCTGACACATCATATATTTCACTTTCTTTACCAATAATATTATCAAATTTTCCTTGTTTTGCTGATTCATTTAAATTGGTGGCAAATTTTTCGAGGTTTGGTTGTTTTGATTCTTTTACTGTTTGAGCATTCTTTTTTATGAATTTTACGCGATCTTGTTTTGGTGGAGTTTGTTCTTTTGATATATGTAAATATTCTCGTACTTCTGCAATGATATCATCTTCACTTGCATGAAAGTGATCAAAAAAGCTGGGAATGCTAGAGTGTTCATACTTTAATAAAGCTAGTAACATGTGTTCTACCCCAACATATTCATGCCCGAGTTTGTCGCTGATACTCGCTGCAACTTTCAATACAAGATGAAAATGTTCATCATATTCTGCGTGAAAATCTTCGGGTATAAAAGCTTGAGTACTGTCGCTTTCTACAATATAGAATGTTTTCTCGATCTCTTCTTTAAGAAGATCCTGATCGATCTGTAATAAAAATAATATTTCGCTCAAAATTCCTGCATTCAAATTGACCATTCCGTAAAACAAATGTTCTAAGCTTATAAATTCATTTCCAAATTTAGTAGCTACTCTTTTTGCTTCACTGATCGCTTGTTGCGCGCGCGGCGTAAAGTTTGGTTTTGGGGTCATCTTCATTGATTTACACGCTAAATTACTTAACGTCCGACATTTTCATGTAGATCTTTTCGTCCATTATATTTAATGAATCGAGAAAAACGATATCTTCACCTTTGCGTCCATATGCTACTATTATACTCTTTTTTCCAGGAGTTTTCTTTTCAGAATCAAAATATCTGTCATAAAATTTTCCTCTGCGAGAATTTAATAACATTGCATCATATCTTCCATACTCGTCTGCGATACTTAATTTCATATATTTGTTTCCATTTCGCGAGGTTCTTTTGATGCAATCTTCCACCACACCAATAAACTTTCCCTTGTCATCTGCATCCATGAGTTGCAGGTCGCGAGAATCTTTTAATGAATTGTAACTGTCTGTAAAGCATGTTTTGAGGTTAGAGCTGTGACTGTATCCAAGAAGTTCTGTTTCAAAATACCAATTTGCAAATGTTTCATATTGTTTATTTTTATCATAAATTGATTTATAAACATCATATTTTCTTTTGAATGTTTTGAATCTTGATTCTTTCATTAATGGTTTACCGTCATCCCCTACAAGGTCACCTTTTTTTGCATCAGCAATACAATTTAATAATTTATATTCATATTTATCGCCGAGAAGTATAAAGTTTCGTTTCTCGCGGTCGGTCAATTGATTGAATGCTTGAGCTTCAAGAACCATAAGCGAACGATTTGAACCTTTACTTTCAAGGGCTCCTGCCTGAATCAATGCGCTTAAGATACCAATATTCAACCCCGCTTGCTTTGCAGCAAGAAAAATATCATATTTAGTTGGCGTTTCGCTTGAACGAAAATCGCGCAATGACTGTAAAGATTTTTCACTAACACCTTTTATACTATTCAAACCAAAGCGAATATCCTTACCTTCAATGGAGAAATCCATGCCAGATTTAGCCAAGTCTGGAGATAGTAATTTTATACCAAAATGAGATAATTCTTTACTAACTTTAGATATTTCTTCCTGTGGCGCAGGTTCATACTTTGTCATTTTTAATAATGAAAGAAAGAATTGTTGTGGATGATTAAATTTAAGATATGTCGTCCATGCAGAAAGAACCGAATAACTCAAAGAGTGAGATTTATTGAATGAATAGTTTGCACTATCTTCTGCCACACTCCAAAGTATTGTTCCGACATCTGGACTCAATCCTTTTTGTCTTACTTTCTCTTCAATCTTGGCTTTCCACGCAGGCATTTGGTCAATCTTTTTCTTTCCTACTATACGACGAAGTTGTTCTGATTCATCAAGAGTGAATCCAACTTTTACCGCCATTTGCATAAGCTGCTCTTGGTAAAGAGGAATTCCTCCTGTGTAGTCCAAAACGTCTGTAAAAAATTCATGAATCACTTGAGCTTCATTTGTTTCGATATAAGTCGCATAGTCCCCCAAGAACTCAAGGGCTCCTGGACGACCAATAGCTATAACCGCACTAAGCTGCTCAAGGCTCTGTGGTTTAACTTTCTTGCAGACACGATAGTTTGTATCAGATTCCAACTGAAACAAGCCGTGGGGCGCTCGTAGGGTCTGCAATGGCTTGAAAATTTCTGAATTGTGAAGATCAATTTCATTACAATTAATTCCAAGACTCTTGCATACATCATAAATCACGCTTAAAGTGCGCAATCCAAGAATATCAAACTTGACCATCAGTTCGGACACCCAATTCATATCATAACCTGTGACTAGTGCACCATCATTTGATGTTTGTACGGGGCAGATATCAGTCATTGTGTCGAACGAAATGGCAATACCACTTGGGTGGACACCAGTGTTTTTGTTTAAACCTTCAAGTTTGAGGGCGATATTAAATACTTCTCCATTCTGCGCTGCCCAATCGGTAAATTTTTCACTCTCTTCAATAGCAGCCTGAAGGGGTACGACAACTCCAAAACGTTTTGGAATAGTATCACTCACTTCATTAACTTGTTGTTCGGTAAATTCCCCAACAATTTTACCACATTCCTTGACGCATAATTTGCCACTAAGAGTATTTAATGTGAGAATCTTTGCTGTACGAGCAGGATGTTTGCGCTCAATATAATCTATAACTTCGGCGCGACGCTCATAAGCGATGTCATTGTCCACATCTGCCAACAAGCTTCCGTCAAGATAAGTGATTCCGTCTTTTTCGGTTTTACGAGCACGACTTTTTGAAACAAACCGCTCAAAAAACAAATTGTATTCTACAGGATCAACATTAGTCACTCCAATAAGATACAATACAAGTGATCCAGCTGCACTACCTCTTCCTGGGCCAGTGGGGATATCATTCTCGTGGCAAAAGTTTAAAATATCCCAATTTAATAGTATATAATCAATGAATCCTAGTTCATCTAATATTTTTAATTCTGATTTCGCACGATCAAAGTATTCATTTTTATTATCAAACTTATCGATTCCACGATCGTATACGCCTTTATGACATAGTTTACGAAGAAAGTCAAAGTTGGATATGTCTGGAGATGTTTCCAGCATTTTATAATACTTCTCTTCGATTTTAATATTTGGAAGGCGCACTCCTGGAGGAACGCAGTCTTCATAACTTGTAAATTGTTTTGTGAATTCGCTCATACTTCTATTTCCCAGATCATTTTTTTAAATACTTCAAAATTAACAGTAATGTCATACAAAGCGTCATGCAACTTTTTTTCATCAAAGTCGATGTCGAAATCTTTGCAGCATTGTTTTAAATTGCAACTCAAACCTCTTTCGATCAAGTGGTTGAGTCGATATTGCCAAGCAAGAAAGTCGTCGTCCTTGTCTAGCTTGATTCGCTTCTTGAGCGCTTTGGCTAAACACAAAGTGTCAACAAGATGTTCTGTGTAGCTATAATCAGCTTGAGCCTTTGAGTCAACAAGTTTGCGATGTAGATTGTGCATATAAACATCAAAGCCTAGCAGGTTGTGCCCGACCTTAAGATAAGAGTCGTCATACAAATACTTTTCTAAATGATCAAGCGCAGCTTTTGGACAAGTCGCTTTCTTTTTATACTTCGCTTCTGTGAATCCTGTAATTTTTGCAGCCTCGGGTGACACATGTAAGTCGTCCCACTTGAGCCAATAATCTTTAGATTCTACGACTTTATTATTCTTAATCACAAGAAATGCTAATTGCCAAGGTTTATTGTTTGCGGTGAGGTTGAGATTACAGGTTTCGTAATCAAAAACAAGATAATTTTTGTTCTTTTGAAATCTAAGTAGTGATTCTTTCATTTTAAATCTTTTCTTTCTGAGTTGCCATAATTTATAAAAAGTTCTTGTCCTTTTGACAGTTTTTGGTTGGTTTTGTATTTAAAAATAAAATCATTATAGTCTATTTCCCATTCTATGTTAGGATTTGATGAATGATTATATATCATGCCATAACCTAATACCACCGCTGTTGAGAAAACCTTTGAAAGGTCATCGTATCCAAGCTCCTTCAATTCTTCAAGTAAAGAATTTTGAATATCTTCGTCATCAATCATGAGTTTAAAAATCGATTGAAAGTTTAGTCTTTCATTTTCTTCTGCGCTGAATTTTTCATTGTAAAATAACGAGAATACATATCTCTTCAGATGTTCATCTTGAAGATCTTTTCCGCAACCAGAAATTATAAAATGAGCTTCTTCAATCAATTCTCCCTGTTCAAGATCTTGGGCCGCAAAGACTCCTCTTCCTTTGCAAGAGGATTTGCCTACGAATATTTTCGTAAGAGGTAATAATTTATCTTTCATGATTCTCCTTCCAGCTTTCGAAGCAAAATTCATTGCTACCGAAGTGATCTAAATTTGGTTTACTTAATGTTTTGTTTCCAAATGTTCTACCTGTAATACATTTGTATGTTTGTAGTGCAGTTACATCTGATTTGTTTTTATAATATATACTTTTTGTATATTCCACTTTATTGTTGTTTTTAGAGGCGTAGTTTTTTACTTTTTGTTCTAGAAAATTATCGAAAGGCAAGCCGTTTTGCTCGATAAAGAATGTTGGATTAGTAAATCCAAAACTTGGTGTGCAGTTTGCGAACTTCATAAGGTTGTTATAAATGAAGCTGTCATAGAAAGGTATTGCCAAAACAAGGTGATCATCATTCCAATGTTTCTTGAGGACTTTGTGATCTACGCAATTGTGATGCTTGGTGAATGCTTCACTATATATTGTGTTTAGCAACTTGCATCCTTCGGCGTCTCGCGCAAACAATATAATTTTATGCGAACTCTTTACAGATTCTTCTTTTGGATCGACGCTTGCATTCTCTCGCATATCAATGCGTAATCCAAAGATTAGTTTTAAATTTAAATTATCTGCGTTCTTTTTGGCTTGCAGAAATCCCGTAAGAGAATCTTCAACCAAAACAACTTCTTTTAATTTATTTTCTACAGCAATGCTAAAAACACTATCCGATCCACCTTCTTTGTGTGTAATTGGATCATCCAGAGTTAATATACTTTTGCCGATTGAATAGTGGCTTTTAAATAAAGGAATCATGCCAACTATTTTATCAAAATGCAACACCGTTGTCAAGCCTGAAAAAGTTATCAACATATAACCAATTTAAATTGACAGAACCCCAACTAAATGTTAATATTTATAACACAATATGGATATAAAAGTAAAAAAAAGAAACGGACGACTTCAAGACTTTAGAGTTGAGAAGATTAATGCTAATGTAGAACGCGCATGTGAAGAGATTTCAGATGTATCCGTGAGTGAGATTGTATTGGATGCGCAACTTCAGTTGTACGACAAAATCACCACGAAAGAAATTGATACAGCGCTTATATTAAGTGCGCGCGAAAAAATAGAGAAAGAGCCTAACTATAGTTATGCCGCAGGTAGGCTTCTATTAAATACAGTATATAAAGAAGTATTTAAGGAAGGTGTTGATAGCGATGCTTTTCGACTGCAGTATCGCAAGAGTTTTATTCAGGGCATCAAGAAGTTAGTCAAGAGTGGCAAGCTCAACGAACGCATGCTTGAGTATGATTTAACTCAATTATCTGAAGCTCTTCGGATTCGCCGCGATAATTCTTTTAAATATCTTGGCATTCAAATTCTCACAGATCGATATTTTATTCGTGAAGACGGTAAGATCATGGAGGCTCCACAAAGCTTTTGGATGAGAGTAGCAATGGGTCTTGCGCTCAATGAAGAAAATAAAGAAGAATGGGCAATCAAGTATTATGATCTTTTTAGTCAGTTTTTGTATACTTCTTCCACTCCAACTCTTTTTAATAGTGGAACAGCTAGATCTCAGCTTAGCAGTTGTTATTTGAATACATTTGATGATAGTATTGATGGTATTTTTGACGGCGCTTGGCAAGAAGCAAGAAAAAGCAAGTATGCTGGTGGCCTTGGACTGGATGTTACTCCATTTCGTTCCACAGGTTCTCATATCGAAGGAACAAATGGTATCTCTAGCGGACTAGTTCCATGGTTGAAGATTTACAATGATCTTTTGGTCGCGGTAAATCAAGGTGGTAAGCGTCCAGGTGCTGGATGTGCATATCTTGAGCCTTGGCATTTAGATTTTGAGGACTTTCTTAATCTTCGCAGAAACACAGGGGATGACCGATTACGTTGTCATGATATGAATACCGCATCTTGGATTCCTGACGAATTTATGCGTCGTGTTCAAAATGAAGATGTTTGGTATTATTTTGATCCTAGAGATACTGCATCCGAAGATGGAACAACTCTTCACGATCTTTTTGGCGAACAATTTGACAAGCGATATAATGAACTATGTGATCAAGCCGAAGATGGTCTGATTAAAAACTATAGAGTGATTCCCGCAAAAGAGCTTTGGAAGAAAATGCTTAAAGTATTATTTGAAACATCTCATCCATGGTGCACATTTAAAGATCCATGCAACATTCGATACACCAATCAACACGAGGGAGTGGTTCACAGCAGTAATCTTTGTACAGAAATTACTCTTCATACGAAAGCATCTGAATATGAAAAAGGTGAAAAAACAAAAATTGGTGAAACTGCGGTTTGCAATCTTGGATCAGTAAATTTGTTAAATCATTTAAAAGACGACAATACTTTAGATTATGATAAATTAAAAAATACAATACATGTTGCTATGAGAGCATTAGATAGTGTTGTTGATCTTAATTTTTATCCTACGAAAGAAGCAAGCAATAGTAATTTAAGAAATCGTCCTGTTGGATTAGGATTGATGGCATTGCATGATGTGTTGCATAAAATGAACATCAATATCGATAGTGATGAGGCTATAAAATTTAATGATCATTTGTTTGAGTTTTATTCATACAATGCTATTTCCGCAAGCTCGAACCTTGCAAAAGAAAAAGGTTCATATGAAACATATCAAGGATCTCTGTGGAGCCAAAATATTTTTCCAATAGATTCATATAATGTACTCACAGAATACAGAAAGGCTTCCACTATCGGAGGTGGCGAGACCCTCACTTCCGAATGGCAAGAGCTTCGTAGGCACGTTTCTGAGCATGGAATGCGCAATAGTAATGTTATGGCGATAGCTCCAACTGCCACAATTGGTTATATCAATGGTGTCGAACAGAGTATCGAGCCAAACTTTTCTGTACTATTTGTATATGAAAATAAAAGCGGCAATTTCTTTATCACAAATCAACATTTTATTGATGACATGAAAACAGCAGGTCTCTGGAACGGCAAGGTTGCTGAGCTTGTGAAAAGTGTTGATGGAGATTTGTCTTTACTTAATGGAGACATTCCAGTCGAATTAAAAGAAAAATATAAAACAGCATTTGATCGTGATATGTTTAAGCTTATTGAATGTAATGCGGCACGCCAAAAATGGATTGATCAAGCAGTCAGCTTTAATCTTTACAACAAATCTACTTCATTAAAGTATTTGAATGATGTATATATGAATTGCTGGGAGGCAGGACTCAAGACAACATACTATCTTCGTAATCGCGCGGCATCCAAAGTTGAAAAGGCTAATAGTGATGAAAAGTCAACAGAAGCTACAGCTTGCAGCATTGAGGCTATGAAAAACGGTGGAACTTGTGAAAGTTGTCAGTAAAGTGATCCAATTTACAATTGACAACGCTCTACTTATTTGATATATTATAAACATGGAAACTAAAACAGGAGAACTTCTCACAGAAAACATCGCTGGTGTAAATCGCATCTTACCTCATAAACATAAATACGCTTGGGATTTATTTCTCAAAAGTTGTGCAAACAATTGGATGCCAACTGAAATAAGCATGCAAGCTGATATCAAACAATGGAAAAATAATGAAATTACAGATGATGAAAAATTACTTGTTAAACGTTGTCTTGGATTTTTTGCTGGATCTGAGTCTTTGGTTGGTAATAATCTTTTGCTTAGCGCCTTTAAATATGTTACTGACGCTGAATGCCGTCAGTATATCCTTCGTCAAGCGTTTGAGGAAAGTCTTCACAATCTTACGGTAGTATATATTTGTGACAGCTTAGATCTCGACATTGAAGAGGTCTTCGCAGCGTATGAAACAATTCCAAGTATCAAAGCGAAAGACGATTTCCTGATGACAATAACTAATGATATTAGTCGTCAAGATTTTACTCCTGACACAATAGAGGGAAAGCAAGAGTTATTGAGAAACTTTCTTACGTACTGGATTGTGTGCGAAGGAACGTTCTTTTTTAGTGGTTTTGCTATGTTGCTTGCATTAGGTAGACAAAACAAACTGCAAGGCATTTCTGACCAAATTAAATATACTTTACGTGACGAAAGCTCGCATATTGCATTTGGAACTTATCTAATTAATACTCTTGTGGAGCAAAATCCAGAAATTTGGACTAAAGAAATACAAAATGAATTTGTAGACCACATGAAAAAAGCTGTTGAGCTTGAGATTGCATATGCACATGATGTATTACCAACTGGTATATTAGGGCTAAATGCAGACATGTTTGTTGATTATATGCATTATATTGGCAATCGTAGATTAGAGGGTATTGGTCTTGATTATCGTTTTCCAAGCGATAAGAATCCTTTTCCTTGGCTAAGCGAAGTTGTGGATGTTCAGGCCATGGGAAATTTCTTTGAAAGAAGAGTTAGAGAGTATCAACAAAGCGGATCGCTTGAAGATGATTTTTAATCACTAAAAACTCTTAATCCCTGTATACAAGCGGGTTCTGGGCGTTTTTCGATTTCCCAGAACCCGCTTTTTTTTGTATATAATAGTATGGCAAAAATATTGCGTACAGAACAATTATCGGTCGATGGGGACAATATCCGCTTGACCGCAGACCAAGGAAACTTGATCATCAATAGTGTGAGTGGGGATGATCTAACACAGATTACATCCACCACTAAAATAGGAGAAGATATCTCAAGTTTATCTGTTAGAGATACAGATTTTGACACAGACGTATCTAGCCTTGCTGCAGGTACAAGCTCGCTAGAGTCGATGCTTGTGAATGTATCCAAGTATGGAGTATATTCTCTTGAAACTTCAAATCTTAGTACAGGCGCAGGAAGTAGCGTGCAGACAATAACGCTTGCTGGTCGAGCATTTGTCGCAAAACCTACTATTACTGCTACATTAACAGGAAGCGAAAACGACCCAATTATTGCGGTGATGATATCTGATGTATCTGAAACTACCACAACTGGAGTTTATCAGGTGACATTTCAGTTCTCGGATGAACTTCCTGCAACTGGTGAAACAGATCAAGCGACAAACTATAAACTCAACATTCTTGCCAATGTGAATGCTGCTGATCAAGATCTTGATACGATCGTTGATAGTGTTGACAGCGATCGTGATGGTGATGGAGTAGCTAATAGTTTAGATTATGATCCAGATGACAGTTCTATTGGTAGTGCTCCTGGAGATTTGGCTCAAATATCTGCAGGTTTTCCAAATAATAATAACAATACAAACGGTGCTGCAGTTTTAGATAATACAACAAATGAAAACTTTGTTGATTTCATAAAGGCAATAGACGGAACCTGGTATAGCAGTGCTTCTGACGCAGGATTAGACTATACTGCAGACAGTCACGATATTTATCTATTTGATAATAGTTTTGTTTTGACTTTTAAGCTGTACAGTTCTGATGGAAGCACATACGAAAAAGATGTTTATACCCGCGGATACAGTACATGGACAAACAATAATTTTTCCTCTCCTTTATTTAGATTTCTATGGACAGACTCAAGCGGTGACATTGAGTCAACTAGTACAGGCGTCGGGAAATATCTTCAAATCAAATCAACATAATAAATTAACTAAATCAACTCTCTTTAAAGCCTCCAGAAATGGGGGCTTTTTATTTGGCACGAAAATAGCAAATATATAAGAGTGAATATCAAAAACACGGTGTTTTTGTGACACATAGTCTCAAACAATTAAATATTAAATACAAAATGTCATACTATATCAACAATACATACAATAAAAATACTAACGCATGGAACGATCTTCTTGATGAAATATTCTCAGATTCACTGTTTGACACAATTGAGTCAAAACGTCGCGCAAACATTGTGTCTCGAGAAAAAGAAATTGAAATACAATTAGAATGCCCCGGCGTCGCAAAAGAGGATATCGAATTATCTTGTGAAAATGGAATATTAAAAGTGATGTGCAAATCACCGCAAAAACAAGAAGAAAAATATCTACATCAACAATTTGAATCGCGCGAGTCGACCAATCTATTCACTCTCAAAAACGAACTCGACACAAACAAAATCAAAGCCACAAACAAAGATGGTATACTATACATAAACATACCCAGAAAACAACAAAAAACAAAACGTATAGAAATTAGTTGACAAAACTCGAATAAATCTATATAATCTACAGTTTAAATTATGAAAAATAAATTACTAACACTGACTGCCCTGGCAGTATTTTCTATTAACGCAGCTTCTGCTGGATCTTTATCCACTGGTTACGGCTCGGACGTGTTTCGTCGCGGATCTCTAATCGCAGAAGACTCTCTACAAACATCCGCATCTTATGATACCTCAAAGGGTGGATTTGATGTTTCAGTTGGCGCACAAACCGCACATAGCGCAGGTGCAGACAGCGATGTTTACATTCTGTCTGGAGGAATTGGCAAGAGTCTCGGTTCACTACTTTCTGTTTATGGTGGACTTGAGCATTTTGAACAACTTGATGGAGCAAGCAATCTTGATGTTGTATTGAGTGCAGATTTCGATACATTATTAAGTCCAACACTTTCTGCGGCTCGTAATATTGATGAAAGTCAATACACATTCGAGGCTGGTGTATCGCACGACATCTCGATTAATAGTATTAATTTGTCTGTTCGCGGAACACTTGGTAATACAGATCTAAACACTGGAGATAATATTGATTATTATTCTGTTGGAATTAGCGCAAGTAAAAATCTTGCCAAAAATCTTGTATTGTCCTTAAGTGCAGATCAGGTCAATTCTGATGCAATTGAAAGTGACTCTATTGTTGCCGCGGCATTAACCGCTAGTTTTTAATTATACTTAGAGTATAGTTGTTCATATAGCCCTCCAGAAATGGGGGGCTTTTTTTGTGTCTAATTTTAAATCAAAGCTTTGCGGGCTTATTTTGAGTCAGGTTTTTCGTGGGTATAACCTTTTTCTTTTAGTTGTAGATGTTGTTTATATGTTTTTGCTTCTACAGCTTTTCCTGTTTTTGGGTCGTACATTGTGTGCGGTTTGAATTCTTTTTCTTCGCCTACGGATTGAGCTTTTTTCCAGGCCTCTTGACTGGGACGATCTTTACTACCAGGTTTTGCAGGTTTGTATTTTTTTCCCATACGCTTTTTCTTTTTGCGAATGTTGTCCCAGAGACCTGTTTTTGCTTCTACAGTTTCTTCTGTTTCTTCAACTTCTTCGATCTCTTCTTGAGACTTTTCTTCTCCTTTTGTCATTTTAGTGACACTCTTTTTGCTCCACATTTTACAACTCCAGTAGCGAGCCTTAGTTTTGGGCCCTGGATTTTCACAATTGTGTCTAGCTCTAAAACTTTTACGGCGACCAGGGTCATCGCGCTTGATTTCCATATTTGGATCACCAAAGTTTACCTTAACAACATTACCCTTTTCGTTTTTAACATACACAGAGAACTTTTTTGGTCCGCCCGAAGTGCGAAATGGTTTGTTTAGTTTTTTACCTTTGTTTTTTTCTGCGGCCCAGCTTTGTTCGTCAACATATTCTTCAAATCCAAGCTCGTCGGTTTCAATAAAAATTGTGCTCCACATTTCTTTTGTAAAACTTGGATCCTCTTGAAGTTGATTATTGTGAATATCAAGTTGTGCAGAGATTAAATCTTCTTCAGTAAAAAGTTTTGCTTCTTCGCGCACTCCATCATCAAATATAATACCTGCTTTAGATATGTCTTGATCTGCTTTACGATAAGCATCTTTTACATTCGATCCGCCAACCATTTTTAAAAACATATTGACCCGAGCAATTGCCCATTGACCCCGTGTTTTTCCTGGTCGTCCAAACTCGCTGAACATTTCTGATCCGCGGCGATATACTTTTTGTAACTGAGAAAGTGTTACTTTTTGGGAATATTTTGCATTATGCGCAACGACTTTTTGTTTCAAGGTATTTAATACTCTATCTGAGAAGTTGTTGTTTTGATTTTCCATAAATATTATTTACACAAATTTTTGTTTATTTTCTAGATACCAAGTATATGTTTTTTGTAATCCTTGTTCTAGAGAGGTTTTGGGTGTGAATCCAATGTTGGATAATTGAGTATTGTCCATTTTTTTGCGATATGTGCCATCGGGCTTGCTGGAGTCAAACACAATGTCTCCTTTATAGCCCACAACCTTTTGTATCAGGTGTGTCAATTCAAGAATAGATACTTCATCTTCGGATCCACAATTGATGTGCGAAATGCCTTTGTTGTATATGTCTTGCGCGTCAATGTTTTCAAGACAATATGTTATTGCTTGTGCCAGATCGTCCACATATAAAAATTCGCGTAACGGTTTACCACTACCCCAAACTTCTACATTTTCGGCATCACTTTCTTTTGCTTCATCTACTTTTCTTATTAGCGCTGGTAAAACATGTGAACTTTTCAAATCAAAATTATCTCGCGGCCCATACATGTTGCACGGCATAATCGAATAAAAATTATTGTTGTATTGTTGATAATAACTTTCGCACAATTTGATTGCTGCTATTTTTGCGATAGCATATGGTTCGTTTGTTTTTTCTAGTACATCTGTTAAAAGACTTTCTTCTACAATAGGTATTTTTGCATCTCGAGGATATATACATGAACTACCAAGATTGATCAGTTTTTGAACATTGTATTTGCTTGAGGCATGTATCAGGTTGCTTGCTATTTGTAGATTTTGATATATGAAGTCTGCACGAAGTGTATTGTTTGCGAGGATGCCGCCAACTTTTGCGGCACAAACGATTACTGCATCCGGGCGCTGTCTTGCAAAAAAACTATCAACTTGAGCTTGATTGGTTAAATCTAGTTCGCCGCGAGTTCGTGTGATTACATTTTCGTAACCATTGCTTTGTAAATGATTGAGAACTGCAGATCCAACCATTCCACGGTGGCCCGCTAGAAAGATTGATTTGCGCTTCATTGAGTCAATAAAGCATAATCGCTTTGATACATTTTCTTTACCAATCCACGAAAATCTGTTTTACGCTCCCAACCCATTTCGCTTTCAGCAAGAGATGGATCGCCGCACAATTCGTGCACTTCTGCGGGTCGATAAAATTTTGGATCAACCTCAAAAATTAATATACCATCTTTAGTATAATATTTTTCATCAGCTTCTGCGCCTCGCGATTCAAATTCGATACCTGCGCATTTTAGAGCTTCTTCAAGAAATTCACGTACTGTGTGCATCTCACCACTACCCAATACATAATTTTTTGGAGCCTTTTGATTGAGCATCAACCAAACACCTTCCATAAAGTCTTCTGCGTCACTCCAGTCGCGTTGTGCTTCAATGTTTCCAAGTTTCAAAATAGGAATTGTTTTGTTTGATTCTAGAGCAATTTTTATTCTTGCTACTGTGTGAGAAATTTTACGAGTCACAAAATCAAGGCCACGACGACTTCCTTCATGATTAAACAGCCAACCTTGAACAGCGTAGAGGTTATAAGACTCTCTGTAGACGCGCACAAGGTGTCTGGCCGCGCATTTTGCTGCGCCATAAGGGCTTTGTGGTCTCAGAGGGTGATCTTCGTTTTGAGGGTTTGTTACGACATCACCAAACTCTTCGCTTGATCCAGCATTATAAAATTTACAATCAGGAACAAATCTACGTATTGATTCAAGAATATGAAGTACTGCATCTGCGTCTGTATCCCATGTTTGAATCGGATAATTCCAACTACCTGCAACAAATGATTGCGCGGCAAAATTGATAAAGTAGTCGGGCTTTATATCAAGTATCACGTCGCGCATACTGTGCGCATCATTTAAATCCATGTCAATCAAGTGAAATCGCGGCTCATTTTCTAGATGCAAAATGTTCTCGTGATTTTTCACACTCAATCTCCTTACCGAACCATAAATTTCATGATCCGTATTCTTTAATAGATAATCGACCATGTGACTTCCGTCTTGGCCAGTGACGCCTGTTACTATTATTTTTTTCATTGCTAGATTATAGAATTACACGGGAAGAATTAAAGTTTATATTCTAGTTCATCAAACATTTTTGTAATTTTTAAGCGAGCATTTTTTACATAATCCGCAACAGCAGGAATTGGCTTAATGGGAATATTTTTTATCGCTTCAAATTGGTTTTTAAAATGAAATTTCTCGACACCCATATCCGTCATCATTCCTTCAATTTTATGCGTGTTTGATGGCCATGCAGAAAAAGGTTTATTGAGTATTGCTGCAACCGCCACGCCATGATGTCTACCAGAGCATATCCTTTTGTATTGACACATAGATCTAATAAAGTTCGACGCGGTAGTTCTTGATGAAATATTAAATTGTGATGTGGGAACTACATTATCCGTAACCCCTATATCAATAGTGGGAGATATTTTATTTAGGTCTAACGCTAAATTTTGAGCGTATTTACAGGCAAACATTATATCTGGAATTACTTCTATGTTTTTAACGTTTTTTTGCATAGAGTTAAAACTAAAAGACTCTCTCACAGAAATGTATTTAAACTTATCAAGACATTTGTAATCTGGGTTTTCCTGCCATACTGCGTTGAGCAAAACAAAAGGTATTTCTGGGTATTTTTCAACAACGTATATTAAATGTCCACTAGATCCATGATGGATCGTTCCCTCTCCATTAACAATGACCATATCTGTTTGCTTTGGAATGGAAAAATTAACCACTCCTGTAGGTATAGTTTTTATAAGCTTGAATCCCAATCTAGATAATTGCTCCCTGAATGTTTTCATTACCAGTTCGCAGCCGAAGTGATTCTGAAAAGATGTATCATTTAAAATTACAACATTCATATCTATATGATCAAACTTTTTAAAATTTCTTTTTCCACGTGACCTTCGTGGTTTTCAGAGGGAGATTTGCCATGAGAGAAGTAATGATGATTTGTGCTGGAAAAGAAGTCGAATCCAAATAAATTATTTTTTGTAATCGTAAAGCCGCTTTCGAGAAACCAGAAAATCATACATAAGCCGCTACTTGGATCTTTACGCTTTCGCGTTTTATGGTTCGGCATTAATTCGCACAGATCTTGGTAGATATATTCAGGGATAAATGTTGTTTTTTGAAAATTTGACATCATGAGACTTATATTTGTATCGTATAATTCTGTAAAGCCTGGCATGTTTAAGGGTAGCGGGCATAATATGGGGAGGTCTTCTTTTCTAGATTTGATATCCTTATAAAATGTGTTGGACCAAAGGTCAGTTTTTGATCCTACGTGTTTTATGTATTGTTCTGAAATGTGAAAATTATTAAATCTTACGACAACATCAAAAGAATCTATTAAGTTTCCATCTTTTTTTTCTTTTAAAGAACCGCCGTTTCCGACAATGGCAACAGAGCTTCCTTGACTGATTACAGAGTTTAAGATATTTTTCATGAAGAAATGCAAGTGGCTACCGCCATATCTTCGCATCCACCCATAAGGTTTTTGAATTTATCAAAAAGACATTTTTGTTGTAGTATTTTAGAGATAGAATTTTTACCTAAACAGTAGCAACCTCCCGCCCAGTAAGACTTTGGCCAACGGTCATCTCCCAGCTCTGAAATTATTGCTTCAGGCATAACAAAGAGATTTTTTGAGTTTGCCCAGCTTCTAAATGAATCAATAGTGTTTCCCGTAATCGGTGTTAGTCCATTATATTCTCCTATCACACCTGAATTATAAAACTTTTCTAAAAAATATTCAAAAGAAAATAACATGCTTGTTTTGTTGTGGCGGTTTTCAATTATATTGGAATCTATTTTTAATAGATAGTCAAATTCAAAAAGTTGATCGCATGCTTGTATCATTTTGTATGTTTTGATGCAAAGGTTGTCATAAGACTCTTGCGTTTTCACTGTTAAGACGTTATCGTTTAATTGGAATTCTTTATCGATGGATTCGTCCGCAAAGACATCGATCGTTTGGAAGTTGTTGCGGATTGATATATCTTTATACCAATCTGCGGACTTTAACTTATCTAGTGAGCTTCGGTCTTTTTCGCAAGTATAAATGCATGCTAATATTTTACTTGTGGATAAAGTAGACATCTTTTCTTTCGTTTTGGTGTTTTTTGAATTCGCTACAAACTGGATCACCCATCATAAATTCGCAAGGTTGAAGCTGTGATCGAAGAAGATATTGAAGTATCCACATGTCGGCATTAAATTGAGGGTTTTTCATGGATTCTCTTATCTCGCAAAACTTGTCATAAAATTTAAGCATATTATTGTATGTGCCGCCGACTACACCCATGTTTATCAAATCCCAAGAGTCATAATTGATCATAAACAAAACCAAGTCTTCAAAGTTAAATTCTTGATGCGCCTTGAGGTATGGAAATTGGTTGAGCTTGATGCTGTCTTTACATGCGAAATAATCTACGTTAGGATTTTGTTCAATTAATTCTATTGGATCTTTTACAACTTTTACATCTGATGCATCATTGTGAAACACGACATCAAATTCATTGTCTTGTAAAAAATCTCTAAAGCAAAAAAATCTGTAATCATTATTACTATATTTAAAATCACCAACTTTAATAAATTTTATTTTGTTGGTTGTATATTGCTTTACAAATTCTTCTGATAGATTGTCATGAAAAACAAAGCCATTTAATTGTAGTTTGTTGACTGAATCATACCATGGTTTGATGTAATTGATTTCATTGTTTGATACGCGGCCGTCTGTATTGCGACCAACAACAGCATTATCCTTCGGGTCGTTTGGGTGAACTTTTTTTGAGAAATAAGATGTTAGTAGCGCAAGATTCATTTGAGCTTTAATATTGCATTTCTTGTTTCTTTTGTCATTGGCAAAGGTAGGGAGTTTTTCGCTATTTTAAAAAAGCCCCATTCGTCGTGCTCAATTGCATCAATGGCATCATTACTTGGAAAGATTAAGTCTTCGATTTGCATAGAATATAATGCAAAATATTTGTCGTCTTTTACCTCAAAGTCGTCGAGAAACTTTATTTCTTTGTTTGCGCGAACACCAGTCTCTTCAAAAAATTCTCTTCTTGCTGCATATTCAGGATGCTCTCCAGAATCAATCATGCCACACGGCATTGACCAGTGACCTGAAAAGCTGTGGCAATTTTTACTGCGACGGCCAAGCAATACAAGATCTCCAAACTGTGCGACAATTCCTGCCGCGATATATTCTTTAGTCGAGGAAATCATCTAGAACTTGCTTCTTTTGCCAATGTGGACAACCGTCATATTTCATACTAACAATTTCGTCACCATCTTCAAGCTCAAGTTCGTGCTTATTTTCTGGAAAGGCTGTTTTCTTAACGTTTCCGTCGGCATCTTTTAGGGCCCAATAGTCTCTAGGTTTTCTAAAAGGACAAATGAATGCTTTGATTGGCTCCCCATTATCGTCAAGTACAGGTTGTCCGCGAGACATTTTATATCCATCTTTACCGCAAGCAAGTGGACCTCCAAATGTACCATCTCTTGGATAGTCTTGTTTTGCTGCAAGATTGCTTTTCGCCGCTTCTTCGTCGAAGTTGTCGAGATACGATTGGAATTGTGTGAGTTGATGTTCAAAACCATCAAGCTCTTCCTTTGTAATTTTATCCATCTTCATTCTTCCCTTTCCTGTTTTACCAAGCAGGTCGGTTTCCAGATCAAACCTTAAAAACAAAAATTCGCTTTGAGGATCAGTTTCAGGCATCAAGTGTTTTATAGCTAAGCAGTATATTAAATTTTGTAAATTATCTGTTATTTCTTTTCCTTTGAATACAGATTTACTACTTTTGAAATCTCGAATGATTACTGAATTGTCTTTGTATACAAATAGTTTGTCGATGTATCCGCGCACTGCATATTTTATTCCTTCTTCGGGTCGATCAATTTCAAGGTCAAAAAAGCGTTCTGATTCAGCAATCGTAGGTTTTTCATTTTCGTCCCCAAAAAAATCACATCTCAATCCGTTGACAATCATTTCATCAATGAGTTCAAGATTCTCGGGATCATTTACAGCAAGCTCTTCTGCTTCTTTCTTGACTTGCGCGGCAACAACTTCTGACTTCCAGATTGTACCCTCTTTTACAATCTGATCAAACTCGTCGCGATGATGATCTCCAAGTAATTCAAATATGTTGTGGCAGATTGTTCCTCGGCTTGATCCATCATTTCCTGCGTCAGGTAATTTTAATTTATAATTGCACCAATAAGTCCAACTACATGTTTGCGCGGTTTTTATTCTACTTGCTGATAATTTTGTTATTTTACTCATTGATTATGATTTTTTTATTTTTTAATAAAGTTTTTGGTAATGCTTTGTATATTTCATTTATCTTTCCAAGAATCATTGTTTGTTGTTTTTTGACATCAATTGATTCTAATTTGTTTTTCCATTCATTAAAGTCATCAGTATTCATGTCTCCAAAATCTTTTTGTGTGGGTAAACATATTTTGATCTTTTCAGGATTATAATAATTTAATAATTTTAAATAGTTTTTTATACTTGCTTCTAATCCTCTATTGCGAGAAGATGTTTTATCATTGTTCAATCCAATAACAAGATTATCTACATTCAAAGATAGTGTTGCGCAAATTAGTTTGGTTGATATATCAAGTCCAAATGTGACAAGAACATTTTTAAAACCCTGTTCGTTTAGGTTTAGCAGGTCGCCGATACTTTCCACAAATATAATTGTGCGAGTATCATTGATTGCATCGATAGTCTCTGCGTTCGCGTAGAGCGGGTAAATCCAGCTTTTCTTGCGCCCAACATGTTTCCACTTGGGTCGACCATCTAAACTACTCATATCGCGTCCAGAGAAGCCATGAATTTGATTGTGTTCATTGTAGATTGGGAAAATAAATCTATTGTTCAATTTTCCTGTTGTTGCATATCCACCTTTTAAAGATTTAAGGGTTTCTGTAGAGATTCCTTTGTCGTTATAAAATTTGTAATGAGGTAACAACCTATCCAGGCAGGTTTCTGGGTATATTTCTTCCATTTCTAATTTTTCTGAGAATGTTAATTTGTTGTAATTTGCTCCAAGGTCATCCTCTTCGATGAAGTCTTTGACTTGGCTTTTGTCGTTTGTTCCAAGGGTAATTTCTACCAACCGCCTGAAAGGGGAGAACGAACTGTTCTGCACATGATCTTTCCAGACTCCTGTGTTTTTATATATTTGAATGGCAGTTTTATTGTCGCCATTTCTGAACATAGCATTTGTCTGCCAATAAGCTCCTCTGTCTGCCAATTTGTAGCCAAGCCTAACAAGCGAATCTTTAATTTTTTCAGGAGTCATACTTATAAGTTTGGAACTTCGTCTCGCATATCTTCTAGTATTCCAACTCCTTCGGAGTCCATATGCTCTACCATATCAACCAGATCTCCTCTTTCTTGAATGCTAAAGTTTTCCATGTGTAAATTGAGATAGTTTTTACGCTTGCTTCCGTCCGGCATTTCGACGGGTTGAAGGGCTCTGTGAACATCTTGACCAAGCCAGCGATATTTCAAACAAATCAATTTGTGAGTTCCAAAACCTTCAGGCTCTTCTTGGATTTCATCCATTGTTTTTTGTCGAAGTAGAAACAGGTGTGAGCAAAACTGCGTAATTTGGTCAGAGAGAGAAACAATGCTTTCATCATCCACTACATTGTCAGAACTTCGATTGTTTGTGATTCCAAGGCGATTACTCTGAACACTTGTAAGCATTGCTACTGTTGGTGCACCATTAAAGCATAATTCTTTCTGAATTAATTGTTTAAATTTATCCACCATTCTACCAACCGTTTCCCAGCTGCTTGCACCATTTTGTCGTTCATATGTTGTTTTAATATAGTCAAAACTAAATATCATGGGTTTTCCTCGGCCAACTTCTGAGTAATAAAATCTTCTAATTATATTCAACATACTATCAATACTATGACCAGCTACATTATAATAGTAAAATTTAAATTCTTTTACGCGACTCCATGTTGATCTAACCTTGTCTACAATCTCTTGACCAGCCTGTCTCCACCTTCCGGTCTCAAGGAGGTGCATTGGGACACCAGAAAGCGCAGAACATTGTCTGACAATTAGTTCTTCTTTACTCATTTCTCCATTATCAAAATGTAGAATTGGGACATTATTATTTATTGAGGATACTTTTGTACAAAAGTCCATACAGAACTGTGTTTTACCAACACCTGCACGAGCAACAACAACCGTTATATTTCCTGGACGAAGAAGAGAGCCATATAGCTCATTGACTCTTTCGTGCGGACCCATGAGTCCAAATTGATCAACTGGATTATTACCTCTTTCTTCGATAAAATCTTCCATATCATCAAATAAGTTTTCGGGCTTATTCGAGCCAATCTCATACAGGTTTACTTTGTCATTGTATATTTTATCTGCCTCACTTACAATATCATCAAAGGTGGCGCTAGAGGCTAGGCTTTTCATGTTCTTTGCTACTTCGATAGATGAATCGTGTATTTCGCGGCGAACAGTTATCTTTTTTAATTCTTGCGCTGCTTTTAATACGCCATCTTTCGAGATTTGACGCATAGATAATGCCTTGATGTAATCAGCAATATTTATATTATCCTCAAAAGATATATTGAGTGATTGCACTCGTTGAGATAATAAAACTTCATCCAGCGCATCTCCTGCTTCTAAGGCCTGCCTTAAGACGCAGAATATCGTTCTGTTTACAATAGTGTTTTTATCAAAAAAATCATTTTGATCTATGAATGCAGCTACTAGAGGATAACTCTCTGGATGCTTTATTAGCCCTGCAATTAAATGTTGTTCGAGTTCGTAAGAATAAACCATTCCTACATCTTATCAGAAACCCGCTTAAAAGTCAAGGGGTTTCTTCGTCACCAAAATCTTTTGGGAAATTAAGCTCGATTTCTTGAGCAGAAACTTGCTCAAGGTATTGTTCGAGAGCTTTGCGCAAACCCATCTCTACAATTGGAGACGTGGCTTTTGTAATAACTGATGGCAAACCTTGCTGATTGACAAAAGAAAGAATGAATCCGCTATCTCCGTTTGTGGAGCCTGTAAATTCAAACAATTGATTAATCATATTTTCTGGCAACTGAAAGTTTCCCAAGTTTTCGGGATCAATAAAATCATCGTTCATATTATATATTACACCAACTACAAAATAACACCAAAACTTTCAAAAAGTTTTTCATTAACTTCGTCTCCATCATAGATTTCTACAAGCTGTATGTCATTCAATTCGCAGAATTTTAATTTGTCCTGATCTCTCCTTAATTGATTGATGTAATTGATTTTATTTTTTCCATGAAAGAATGGAACATATTTGGTGTGCTGTCTACCTTGGACTTCAATTGCTACTTTTTTATTAGCATTGTAGAAATCTAGAGATAGCCTAGTTCCTGCAACAGGAAATTCTTCAAACACAATGTGATTGCTCCAGTATTTTTTTAAGAATTGCTTTGCGCTGTACTGTATTTTACTGCGACTTTTACCATCCCAGTCAATCAAGTATTTTTTTGCTTTTTTAACGGTGCGGGTTGCACCCATTAAGGTTTTAAAGCGCATTGGTTAGCTTTTTGAAATCCTCGTAAAGAAAGTTTGAAAGTTTTTCGTTTCCCTCTAGGAAGTCAATGAGCCTCTGTTCTCCTTGAAATTTTTCATTAATTTCTAATTTTTTATCCGATAGTTCTTTTATTAAATCTTCAGATACAGATATCCAGGCACCTTTCTTTTCAATAAGATTGAATAGGTAAAGCATGTCAAGTATTTCCCTTGCCCTCCACACAGACTTTCCGTTTTTTTGTCCGTACTTAATTGGGTACCTTGCTGTTGATCCAGTTTTTTCATTAACTGTTTTACGAAATTTGATTTTACAATAATGCCCAATTGGCTCTCCCTTTTCATCAATCTTGGTTGCGGTTGGGTTTTTAAAAATTAAATCTGAATTATACCGCTCTTCAAATTCAAGAATGAAATTGGCGTAATGCTTGATTGCGTTTCCACCTGCCTGTTTTACTTTTGGTCCACCTCTAGCGGCATATGGATTAGTAGCAACCTCGACCCGTACTTGGCTTGTAAGGATCATTGTGTGCCCCATTTTTGTAATAGGTAGTACCATTTTCTTCAAGAAGACCGAAGTAATTAAAGCTCCACCTGCGACCTGCTCAGATTCAGCAAACGGTTTGTCTATATCTCCAACTCTGCATAGCGCGTCAACGCTGTCAACTATAAACATATATCTTTTATCGTCTTCATTTTGAAATACGAGTTCGCGAATCAATTCAAACACTTTTTCAAAAATATTACAATCAAAACAAAAGAACTTTTCGGGGTCAGTGTCAATTCCTGACCGCTCAATCATTTCTGGACTAAAACGACCCTCGCTTTTAATGTAAATAATCATACCTTTTTTTCCAAAATGTTTTTGGAAATTTCTAGCGAACGCCATAGCGCAACTCGTTTTACCTCCTTCATTAATTCCTGTAAATCGGTGCGCTCCACTTGGTAGCCCACCTCCAAGTGCAATATCCAAATTCAAGCTTCCACTTGGGATCTTATAATCTTCACTTTCGTGAAAATTGTAATGGTATTTTTTGTTGTCTTTGTCGGACAAAAACTTTGCGATCTGATCTGTTGTTTGTGTTTGTTTAGTTTTGCTCATCTATAAATTGTCGTATTGTTTTAGGTTTTTTCGAGAAGATTTTATCTTCTCCTGTTTTTTCTCCCAGAGGTATCTCTATCTTGGGTGGAATTTTATAATTAAATTCTCGGTATTTCTTTTTGATTCGTTCTAGACCAAATCCTGATCGTAACATAGCAAGAGAAGCAACCTTGTCGATTGTCATGCGCTGCCAAAATTCTATATTCGGAAACATATCAAGTAGATCGTTGAGCAACTTCATTTCGCGCGCCCAAAACATACGCTTTTGCTTGTCTGGTTCGACAACTAGTTTTTTGATTAAATCTCGTTTGTTGAGTTTTTTCACTCAACTAGTTTAACTTATTTTGCTATTAATGTCAAGCAGAAAACAAATAATTAGGGCGGTGCTTTCGATAATCCCTGTTGCTCATTCTTGAATCAATTATAGATGTTATTTTTTTATTGTATGTTGCTTCAAGTTTTTGTTTGTCACGATCAGGGCACTCTTTATCAATTTGACCACTTAATGTAATAAATTTACTTATTTGATCTTGTGTATAATCATCTTCTTTTTGAAATATATGTTTTCCACTAATAGAAGAAGGTATTATTAATTCAAAGTGTTTATTATCAATAGAATGTATTTGTACTGCGAAAAGTTTTTGATTCTTGATGCTAAGATTTTCTTCAAGCAGTTCATTCTTTTGATCAATGAGCTGTGTGATTTTGTTTTTAAGTTCTGGGTTTGGATCTGGAATTGGAGTATTGCGAAGCTCTTCATTTTCAGCTTCAAGTTTTGCAACAAGTGATTCAAGGTCAGAGTTTGCATTTAGCAATTCAGCTTTTTCAGATTCTAGTTCGGCAGTTTGAGATTCTAAGTTTGCGGTTGAGGACTCAAGGTTTTCGCGGCGAGAATCAAGATCTTTATTTGTTGCTTCGAGTGCCTGTATTTGATGTTTTAATTTCTCGAATTGTTTTATGTTTATGCATATTTCAGATTTTAGCTCTTCTATTTTTTCTTTATTTTCTTTATGATTACCGAGAACTTGTTTAATTTCGCGCGCGCTTTTTATTGTTTCGTCGGCTTTGCTCAGTATTTTATTTTTTTGTATTTTTATTTCTTGTATTTCATCTTCTGCAATTTGTTTTTGACTTATCAACTGTTCAAGTTCTGCAGTGATGGAACTTGTATCTTCTTGTTCAAGTAATTGTTTTTGTGCTTCTAATTTTAGTTTACGTAATGTTTCTTTACTGTCTGAAATTTCTTGTTGATATTTTTTGATTTGATTTTCGTTAAGCTCAATCATTTTACGTTCTTGCTCAATATCTTTCTTGCGCTCTTCTAAGTCAAGCTCTTCTTGTTCGATAGCTTTGCTTTGCAGTTCCATCTCGGCAATCTTTTCGAATACAATGGCTTCATCTTGCATTGCCTTGGGAAACTTTTTACTCAAACTGATGTGTGCGGCAAGTACCAATAATACAGCCAGTGGGTCAAACACAAAAATCAATATAATTATTACCATTCTTACCGCTTTACCAATGTCAAATTCCATACCCGTAAAGTCGGCAACCAATTCGGCAACATATTTTACTGGTCCAACTTCAGCTTCCAATTGACGTGATCCATCATCAAGGTCAAACTTTTGTCGTTCCAATTCATCAATTCTATTAAGTGCAGAAGCAATGTTTTTATTTAATTGTTCTATTTTTTGTTCTACATTTTCTGGTTTTTCGAATCCTATGTTTTGATATTCTTGTATGCGTTTACGAATATCAGATATGAGTGCGGATGTTTCGTCGCGATATTTGGATATTCTGTCTTCAATGCCTTTTTTCTTTGCAGCAAGCTCTTCGCGCTCAGTTGCTTGTTCTGCGATTTTATTTTCAACCTCTTTCTTTTTATTTGAGAACAATCCGCCAGGTTTGTTTTGAACCTCTGCAAGATCTTCGTTCATTTGCTTGAGTCTTTCGGCGATTGGTGCGAGCATTTTTTGATCAAGCTCAATGTCTTTTTCGAGCTGTTCGGTGAGTTGTGCAATTTTCTTTTGTTCTAATTCAATGTTCTCTGCGCTTTTGTCGCTGCGGTTTTGATTTTTGTCTTCGTTTTGTTGAATCAATTCTTTTTGTCGAGCGATGTATTCTTGCTCACGATTGATTTTTGTTTCTACTTGCGTTACAAGGGCCGCGGCTTTTTCTGCGTTTTGCTCGTGTTCGATATGGGACTTACTCAAGAAGCCAAATATTCCCATGCTTGTTATTCCCATTAGCACAAGAATTGCAGAGAAAAGATATATCTTTAAAGTGGTTGGCGCGCTTTTCCAGTTTTTATGCAACCATATTGCGGCAACAATCTTACCAATTTCGAGCGCAGCGCCCATGGCGATAACTGCTTCAATTGATCCAGGAAAAATTGTGGCAAGTCCAATAATACTAAAATATGCGGCAATAACAGAAATGCTAAGCGCAGACACTAATGTAAGTATAGCAAAAATCATTTTTAAATCACGGGTTCAGAATTTTTATAGGGATGTGAAGTAGGAAGTTTTGTTTGTAATGCCCATTTGTGAGCAAGGTAACCTTCTACAATTGTTTGTTGATTGGCGTCTTCGAATGAAATAATTTCAGCGATATATCCTTTTATGTTTGATGACTCATTAGCGTTACCACCTATATTCAAGGAATCTAGTGGGTTTGTTCCTATATTTCCGATTTTTTCTAGTTGGCCGTTTAATCTAATAGTGGACGAGGTGGAGTTCATTTTGGTTAAAAGTATAAAGTCTTGACCTTCTGGCGCAGTATTTGTGTCGGAACTTAATATTATGTTTGATCCTGTGTTGCTTCCGCCTATAATCTGAATTCGATCAGTATTGTGCACCCTTCGGATTGACATTCGCCTTCCTGCGGCTCCGGATTCAGTGCCAGCTAACAAAAAGTCTTGAGCTGAATCTATATCAGCTTTAAAAATCATGGCTACGAATAATTCCGTATTTGCTTGATCGTGAAAAAAACTATTATTTTCAAGAATTTGATCTGGAGTGTCCCAACAAAAAACATTTAATCCATTTAGTGAGGCGACTCCTGTTTTTGGACCTATTTTTCCGTCAGTGATTACATTTAAATGAATATTGTTTCCTGATTTATCGTCTACTTGACTGATGACATTTGAAGAAGAGGTTATGGTTGACAGGTCAGACGCGTCATACCAGAATTTTGTAGATATTACGCTTGGTGTCCACGGACTTTCGTCTATTTTGAAATTTGAATTGGGTGGTTGTTTTTTATTAACAGGGTCAATGGTTGATATGTCTTCTCGGTTTGAATTTGCATAATATCCTCCATTATCGTTTGGATAGTAATCGCGAGAGCCTTTTATTGCGCTAGGGTTTATTTCTTGTTGAGAGGGGTAATCAAATTGTCTAGGAGTAAAGTCGCGATTGTCATTACTGTATCTAAAGTTAGAATCTTGTGTGTGCTCACTCATGATAATTGTATTACACTTTTATTGTTCAAAAATTTCTGACATCTTCACTGTAATCGTTTGACCGTTATCAAGATCAATAATCGCGAAAATAGCTCCATCATCTGGCCCACCAATTTCTTCGTACTCATTCACAATGGTACCTTTAATTTCTCCATGTTCTGTCATGACTAGACATTTTCTGTGTTTTTCGTTAGGCATAATATATTATATACACATATAGTTAAAATGTGAAAGTCCAAAGTTAACTTTTAACTTTTGTTAGACTTTACTTTAACTTTCGTGTACCATAATGAATGAGCAAAAGAAAATACGTCAAGCGCTCTGATTATTGGCAGAAATTCAACAAAAGTGAGCCTCAAGATTTGAGAGACTTTGTTGATTCTTCAATGGTTGGGCCGTCATCGGCGGGCGAGCCTTATTATATCGAGTCCCAGGCCGCTTATGGTCGAACGAAATCTGGATCAGAGGAATTTGTTTCGAGACGCAATGCAGCGCATAAATCTGATAAAAAACACAGATTTTCTAACATTTCTAGCGGAATGTTACCATATGTATATGGAAGTGACGGAGTAAATGTTCGTGATACTATCGAGCTTTGCCAAAAAGCATACGCAAACATTTCAGTATTTAGAAATGCAATTGATGTGATGTCAGAGTTTGCAAACTCTAATATATATCTTGAAGGTGGAACTCAGAACTCAAGAGATTTTGTTTATAAATGGTTTGAGAGAATTAACCTCTGGAACCTTAAAGATCAATATTTTCGTGAATATTATAGAAGTGGAAATATTTTCATGTATCGTGTTGATGGACAGTTTTCTCAATCTGACTTTGATAAACTTTCAAAAGTTTATGGTTCAACTCTTGCTCTCAAGCCTGGAAAGCTTCCTGTAAAATACATTTTATTGAATCCTTATGATGTGGTTGCCACAAAGGGATCTTCTTTTGAAACCGGTTTGTACGAGAAAATCTTGAGCGAATATGATATCGAAAGACTAAAGAATCCAAAAACCGAGTACGATCAACAAGTATACGAGGCGTTGGATAATGATATAAAAGAAAAGATCCAAACAGGAAAATACAATAGCGATGGAATTCGCATTAAACTAGATCCAGGGCATCTTGTATATTCATTTTATAAAAAACAAGACTATGAACCATTTGCTATTCCATTTGGATACCCTGTTCTTGACGATATCAATTTTAAATTAGAATTAAAACAAATTGACCAAGCTATATGTCGCACAATTGAGAATGTTATATTATTGATTACGATGGGCGCCGAGCCAGATAAGGGAGGTATTAATCCAAGAAACATGGAGGCAATGCAAAACCTTTTCAAGAATGAAAGTGTTGGTCGCGTACTTGTTAGTGATTATACAACTAAAGCTCAGTTTGTTATTCCTGATATTGGTAAAGTTGTTGGGCCTTCCAAGTACGAGGTAATCAATAACGATATTAAAGAAGGTTTACAGAATGTTATTGTTGGTGACGAGCGTTATAGTAACACACAAGTTAAAGCAAAGATCTTTTTAGAGCGCCTCGAGGAATCTCGCAATGCATTTATACATGACTTTTTGCAGCCTCAGGTTAAGATGATTTCTCAAAACCTTGGGTTCAGGAAGTATCCAACCGTAAAATTTGAGCAGACTGATATTAAAGACGAGGTACAACTTCAAAGAGTTGCTACTCGACTAATGGAACTTGGAATCATTACTCCTGAACAAGGTATGGATGTACTAGAAAAAGGTTCATACCCTAAGCCTGCAGACATGCAACCTGCTCAAGAAAAATATATTGAGCAACGCAAGGAAGGAATGTATAACCCTATTGTTGGTGGAGTTCCCATGATCGCACCAGAAACTAGCGACGAGGAAGAAGTTCAACAAGTCAAGCGAGAAGTTGGTAGGCCTGTTGGTACATCTGGCGTTCCTCAAGAGAAACAGTCTTCTGCAAAAGAATTATTTTCACGCAAAAACCTTCAACAAATTATATATGCTACAGAAGAGTTGAGAAACGAAGGTTATAAACAAATGCGCAAGAAACTCAAAAAAACAAAATTAAAAAAAGCTGAGAAATCAATGATTGATGAGTTGTGCGAATCGGTGGTACTCGCATCTTCTGAATCTGATTGGCCTGAAAAATTAATAAATTGCATAAACGATCCAGATTGTATTGAGCAACTGAACGCAATGAATGAAATTCAAAATTTATCGCTTGATCACGATTTGGATTTATATTCTGCGGCGCTTTTGTTTCACAGTAACAGAAAGGGATAATCGATGGGCGCGTTCGAAACTTTCGTTAATGCCAATTTAGGCATAAGAAAGCCTCTGATTACAGACGCGGGTCCTCCGTCTGGAAGCTCGAAAGCTGCGGGTATTGTAGGTTCTCACTATATCGATTCTGAAACGAATGATATTTATGAAAAAACTGGAGAAAATAATACCACTGACTGGGTAAAAATTCGCAGACTTGGTGAAACTTTAAGTGACGCAATTAATGCTCAAAGAACCTTTTCTGCATCATTGGATATTCCAACTGGAGTGGATACATTATCCTATAATTATTCTGACATTGGTGATGCAACAAGCTATCCTACGGCTCCACAAGTCAATGTATCAATGAGGGTAGATGAGAACTCAGAGTTCTTTTACAGTTATTCAACTTTTAATGTTTCAACAACAGGATTTAGTGTAGCATTTTCAGATAGAGTTTTGGAGACAGGAAATTTTCTAGATATTTCGATTCATCGCGATTAATTTGTGTAAATTGTTGATAATATGAATATATTGTTAACTGCCAATTTTGATAAAGGCTTATTTTGTAACGGGCTTCAGCAGAATATTGTATTTCTGGCTGAATTGATAAAAGACTTAGGGCATAATCCGATTATTTTATTGAATCATAAGATTGATGATGCGATTGATCCGCCTGCTAATATTTTATTGGCGGAAAAGGATGAGCTACATGATTTGGGAAAAATAGATTATTTATTGCAGACTGGTTGGCTTGTATCTAATTCAGATATTGATAGGTTGAAACAGGCGAATTCATCTTGCAAAAATATTCATGTGCATTACGGTAATCGTTTGTTGGCTGATGTGGAGCAATGCAAGTGGGAAAATATACCTATAGCTCCTTATAGTGTTGATGAAGTATGGGTTTCTCCTCATTACGAATTTTCATTTGCTTACTTTAAGACATATTATAAGACTCAAAAAGTATTTGAGTTGCCCTATATATGGAGTTCTAGATATGTAGAGGCTCATGAGAGAATTTGGAATAAAACAGGCAAGAGCTGTAAGTATGATAAAAATGAACCTAAGAATATTTGCATATTGGAGCCTAATTTAAATATGACAAAAAATTGCTTACCCTCTATTTTTATAGTAGAGGAAGCGTACAGAAAAAATGTAGATTTAATTAATCAATGCATTGTTTATTGCACAGACAAAGTTAGGGACGCAAAATATTTTAAATTGCTGATGTGGGAGTTGGATATTACGAAAGATAATAAAATTATATTTGATGGCCGCAGAAGAGTAAGTCATATATTTTCTCATACATCTAATGTTGTTGTTTCTCATCAATTGTTGAATGCGTTGAATTATACATATTTAGAAGCTTTATATTTCAACATTCCATTGGTTCACAATTCGGAGTTCATAAAAGAAGCAGGGTATTATTATCCTGATTATGACACAGCAAAAGGCGGAGAGGCTTTATATGAAGCTCTTACTTTTCACGATAAAAATTTAAAGGAATATGAAAAAACTGCACAAAGAGTAATTTTTAAATATTCTCCAAACAACCCAACCGTAAAAGAAAAATATAGAAAATTATTTGTATGAAAATAGGAATCACACTTGATATGTCCGTTGCTTTTTGGGCAAATGGAATGCAGCAAAACATCGTGTTTTTATATAGCTTGTTGCAAAACGCCGGAAATGAATGTTATTACATTACCTACAAAAAGCCTGAACACGAACTTCACAAGGGACACAAAGGAATGATGCTTCAAGATTTGTTGAAAGATGATAATGAAGTTTTAGATGTTTTGATTATTGCTGGATTTGATTTGTTGCCAGATATGTACAAGCGCCTTAAAAAAAGAAATAAAAAATTGAAAATTATTTTAATTCATTACGGAAATAAAATGATTGATGATTTCACTCATGCTGCAGTCGGGCCAGAATCTAATAGAGAGCCTATAGCAATATCTAGTTTTATTGATGAAATTTGGACATCTCCACATTATGGGTTTGCGGTAAATTATTTAAAAACATATTATAAAAATGATAATGTAAAAATCGCGCCTTATATATGGGATAGCTTTTTTGTTGATGAAAAGATTGAAGAGTTAAAAGATAAAGGTCTAAACCCAGAATTTAATCAATCTATGTCGAATAAGATTTGTGTGTTTGAACCTAACAAGAATTTCTCAAAAAATTGCGTTATTCCGTTGATGATATGCGAAAGATTCAATCAGTTATTTGGGAATGAGTTAAGTTCTATAAATATTTTTTGCTGTGAGAAAATCAGGAAGCGAAAGTTTTTAATTAAATATGTAAATCAACTCAATATAGGAAAGCAGAAAGATTTACTATTCTTTAATAACAGGTGGGGCGCAATAGAGGCTTGTTGTAAGTTTGGGAAGACTGTATTGAGTCATCAAACATTCAACGAATTGAATTATTCTCATTTTGAGAAATTGCACCTCGGATTACCTTTGATTCATAACTCCGCTATGTTGGAAAATGTTGGGTACTATTATCCTGAATTTGATGTTGATATGGGAGCAAAACAATTAAAAAATGCAATGCAAAATCATGCCTCAACAATAAATGATTACAAGAAAGACGCAAAGACCTTCTTAAGAGAATTTAGTCCAGACAGTGAAAACAATATCAAAGAATACATTGATTTATTGAATAATGACTAAGGGAACTCTAAACAAGATATCAAAAGTTTTTTATATAAATTTAGACCGGCGCGAGGATCGTAGGGAGCATTTAGAAGAAACACTAAATTTTAAAGCAGAGAGGTTTCGGGCTGTCGATTCAAAATCGATCGAGCTGGATGAAGCGATCAAGAAATTATTTCCATCAAATTATCACAAGCTTAAAAAATCAGAAATTGCTTGTTGTTTGAGTCATTATACTCTTTGGCAAAAGCTTGCGTCCGACAAAGATGCAGAAAATTATTTAATACTAGAAGATGATGTAGTTTTTAAAAGTGGCTTTAAGGGGTTTTGGAATGCTTTTTTTAGCGAAAACATGCCTAAGGATTATTTTTTGATATATCTAGGGGGTTGTCAGCCGTGGAATAAAATTAAATACCACGAGGTAATTGATCCTTATAATCAATATTTTAACAACATAAAGAAAAACGGATTTTTTACAAAAGATGATCATTATTGGCATATGAATGCTCAGTCATATGTTTTATCTAAGAGAGCTGCCTCGCTGATGTGTCAATGGGTCGAGCAGCACGGTTTTGCTGAGGCGCTTGATATTTTTATGATTAATTTTGTTAATGATAATAAATTATTTTCCGCACAAGAAAAATTATTTCATCTGAATCCATTGATGACGTATCAAATGCATGAAGAAAACGAGAATCCTGCCGCCGATCAAAATTCAGATATAAGATTTGATGAAGAAAAGTTTGAGCATGATTCAGTAAAAAATAAAGAAAATCAATTAAGCAAAGAAAATAAAATAAAAATGATTTGGCAAAATCCTGGAGGAAGAAATGGATGTTTCGAGAGAGATTGGATTCTTGAGTTATTTGAAGATGTAGACTTGGAGCATATTGATGACCCCGGGAGACTTGTGGCGGAAGATAATTCTATTGTTGTATACAGTGATATGTTCAGCGAAGATCCGACGAGATATCCAGAGCACCTTCGCGAAAAATTAAATGCAATCTCGCAAAAACAAAAATCTTATTTTCGCAAATTTGAAGAACTGGATAATTGTTTCCTTGTTCATTTGTGTGATGAGTATTGTCAAGCTGATGTAGGGCATTATAAGTATTTTAAACATGTGTTTCGCAATTATTATAGATCAGATGTCGAGGCAGACAATATAACATTTCTTCCGCTTGGCTACAAAAGGGAGTTACTAAAAAAACAAGAGCAAGAAAAAATATCTGTAATCGTTCCTACTGTTTGGGCTGCGAATGATTATATGATGAAGTCTTTATTGCATTTAGATAAAGTTGAGTGTGTCGAAGAGGTTATTGTGATTGACAACGATAAAACTAAAACCCCTCACTGGATTAATGCGTTTAATAAAGTAAAGTTGATTGATTCGGGAAAACGCATGTATTTTAATGAAAGTGTAAATTTTGGCATTGATTTATGTAAGAATGATATATGCTGCATTTACAATGACGACATAATTAGTGATACTAGAGTATTTGATTATGTGAGACATAATTTAACAGAAAAAGATGGATGTATTTTTATTTCGCCGCATTACATAAATAAAAATAGTCAATCAAATGGAAAACTAAAGAAAGTAAATAATATTTTGGAGGATGGGTTGCATCGTGGGTCTGGCATGATGATGTTTTTGCGCAAGCAAAATTTTATAAAGATTCCGAGCGAGTTAGTTCATCATTTTGGTGATGCTTTTATATTTGAGATCAATAAAAGACAGGGTAAACAAAACTACATCGTTGAAGGATTTCCTATTGAGACTCCTGGTAGTGCTAGCGAAAATCATTCAGTAAAACAGGTTATAAAAAAAGACTGGCGAATTCAGGGAAATATATTCAAGAATTTAGATTATTATTTGGGCAAAGACACCTTCAACTTTCCGTTTATTAAAAATTTACACGACAAAACTATAACAAAAAAAATTCATCTATCTTGGAAAAATAAAAACATTTTAGATTCTGATAGTTATTTAATTTCTAACGGAGTTGGTAGATTGCAGAAACTTAATCCTGGTTGGGATATACAAGTTAGTGACGATGAAGATGTTGATAAATTACTGCGAGATTCTATAGGTTTGGATCATTGGAACTTAATAAAAGATAAAAAAATAGTAGAAAAGACCGATCTGTGGAGATTAATAAAAATACATCAAGAGGGAGGTTTGTATATTGACATCGATAGATATATCAATATTCCCCTGGAGGATATTTTAAAACCTAAAACCAAGTGCGTTATTCCTGTTTTTAAAGATGTTGATTTTTCTCAAGATTTTATTTTGAGCGCTCCAAAGTCTGAGTATTTAGGGGTAGCTATAGCTAATAATTTAAAGAATAGGAAAGCCGGGAAACCTTTGTTTTATACCGCAGTGTATTCATATATGCATTCTGTCTCTAGAGTTTTATCAGGAGAAGAGATTGACAGAAATCCGGGACAGGAATACTGGGACAAAATTCTACCCAAACTAGAGTCTTGCGAATATATAGAAACAAAAGTTGAGAACGGTCCGTTTGATAATATTTTATTTCAATTTAATGTTGAGGATTTTAATTTTGTAAACAGTAAAACAAATGATCCGCAAAAACTAACACAAGAATATGAAACACAAAAGGGTTTGTTTTATAACGAGCAAAATGTAAAGCACTGGAATCAAGACGACCAAAAGAAATTCAAAAAATTAAATGAACGATAAAAAATATATATGGTGTTTTATGGGTCAGACGAAAGGTCGACCAACTCGACAAAAAATGCTAGAAGAACTAAGAAAAGTTTCTGGAGAATATTTTGAGCATCAAACCTCTAGTTGGTCTTCAAATGAAAACTTGAGTACTGAAGAATACAGAAGTATAATTGAGGATAGTATTTTTGTACCTTGTGCTCGAGGAAATGAAAGCGTAGACACTTTTAGATTATATGAAGCGCTTGAACTTGGCGCGATTCCTATTATTGAGCGAGATGATTATTGGCATAATTTATTTGGCGACCACCCTTTAATAACAACAAGTTCTGAGTGGAAAATATCTAAGGATCTTGATGTCCTTGCTGAGGATAAAGAGTGGATTAAAAATCACAGATTAAGAATACAAAACTGGTGGAAGGGCTATAAATCTAATCTCAAGAGCAGGGTGAATAGAGTCGTACAATATAAACAGGGCTCTGTTGACTGTTCGAGATGCACAATTTTAACAATGTCTACGGTGCTCGACGATTTTTCTAGGAGATCGTTTGATAGACTTGATCAATATACTGAGTCTAACGATTTAGAGCATGTGCATTTTGAATACCCCAGTTCAGAGAAAGCTAATTTTCATTTGTTGAAATGGAAGTATATATACCAACAACTTCAACAAGGGGATGTTTTATATATTGGCCGCGATTTGCTTTTTGTTGGAGAACAATTGAATTTTGATTTTCTTTATGAACAAGGTAAAGATATTGTTGTTGGATCCCAAAATTATAGCGACTGGGGAATCAAATTAAATTCTAATATAACTACATCTTTTGTTTTTATAAAAAAGAACGAGAGAACTTTGGATTTATTAAATCAATTTGTTTTCGCAATACAAAAATTAGAGCAAGATGATAAATTTTATAGCTATCAAGAGCAGTATGTGGATCATCAACTTGAATTATATTTAAAGCAATTTCAAAACTATACAACAATAAGCAATGATCAATTTGCTGTTTCGGAGGAAATATACGGAAAGAATATAAAACATTATGAATCTTATCCGCCTGCATTTATAAATTTCGAAAGAAACGTTTATACTGAAGAAATTAAAAACGCTTATTTTTTATGATATATACCTGTATACCTTATGCAAGCTCTGAACATTCAAAAGACTTGGGTTGGGCGTACAATGATTTTATGCAAAATTTAAGTGATCAGGATTGGGCATGCTTTCTGGATCACGATGCAATGTTTACTATTTCTGATTGGTATCCTCGCCTCGAGCGCGTTATTAAAAATAATCCTGAGATCGGAGCTTTTGGATGTAGAACAAATAGAGTTGCTAATACATATCAATTGCTTGGGGGTGTGGATGTTCATAATCACGACATAGAATATCATCGAAAAATTGGAGAGCAAGTCGCAGAAGAATTTAAAGATCAATTGTCTATAATTGATGACTCAACTTATCAAGACGGATTTAGTGGAGTATTTATTTTGATTTCCAAAAAAACGTGGCGCCGAATTGGGGGTTTCAAGCAGGGCCAATTCTTGTCTGTTGATAATGATTTGAGGCATCGATTAAACGCACATTCTGTAAAATTTGCAACCATTGACGAAATATACGTTTATCACTGGTATCGCGCGCACGATCCGTATCCGCATTCAGTTAAAATTCTGGATGGTATAAATTCAATAAATAAAAAACATAATAATATATTTTTGTACAAAAAATGAAAATAGCAATAACAACATTATATACTCCAGAGATAGCAGACTTTTCAAAAGAGGCTGTTAAAAATTTTAGAATGTATTGTGATTTACATGATTATGATTTGTTTGCGTATGAAGAAAGTTTGATTGATGGATTGCGCGGAAATTGGTGCAAGCCAAAGGTTTTGCTTGATCATATAAATGATTATGATTATATTGTTTGGCTTGATAGTGATATTGCTATTTTGAATATCGAAAGAAAACTAGAAGAGATCATCGAGCCTCATAAAGAAAAATTGTTTATTGCTACTGATGATATGGGTGGCTGGAAATTAAACAATGGGTTTATGATATTTAAAAACACAAAGTTTGTTAGAGATTTATTGTCGATACTATGGAAACAGCAATCTGAGTTCAAGGATAAGGAGCGCGGCGATCAAAAGTTTTTTATTGATTTTATTGATAAAATAAATTTACCCAAAGAACAATATCACCTGTATCCGCAGTCTGAAATTTGCGCGCCTCCATTTTTAAAAAACGAAACCAGTTTTTCTGTTCATGTCATGGGCGTTCATATCAATGATGTGCGAACAAAATATATACAACATATAAATCAAACGATATCTGAGCGAGCGATTGACCGAATAAAATTACATAAAAAGCAAAAACAATTGATAGATGTTGTTGATCGATGGATAGATTTTAAAGATTATGATTTGTTTGATTGTTTGTCAAAAAAAATAACTAAAATATTTCCGCCACAAGAAAAGTTTACAGTTTATAATCCTGGGAAGAAAATTGCGATTGTTAGTTTGTATACCCGAGAAATTGCGGATTATGCAGTATGTTCCGAAAAAAGTATACGAGAATATTGCGAACGACAAGGATATACATTTTATGTTTACCGCGACAAGCTCGACGCAAACGGCAGCGCGAATTGGTCAAAGGCTCGCGCGATATTAAATCATTTTGATGATCACGAGAATATAGTATGGATGGATTCTGACACAATCGTATTTAATCCCGAAAAACGATTTGAAGATATTATCGAACAAACAACTCCAACAAAAAAAATTATTGCTTGTGAGGATATAGGCTCCAACAACAAAAATATTCCAAAGGGTAGCATGTTGAATAGTGGAGTATTAATTTTTAAAGGACACAGCTATACAAAAAACCTAATAAAAAAATGGATGGACTTTGATGGCAACAAAAGTAGTCTATATGCAAGTGGCGGCGATCAAGAGATACTTTGTGATATACTTAAGAAAAGCGATGGCTTTGGGTTTAATCGCAAGGTGTTTCCTATGAATGAGTTTAACACCGAGCCGCGTTTCGTCGATGAAAACACTTTCATTATTCATTTCATGGCCTATCCACATCAACTAAAAACCATATTTATGAACTATTGGGTTTCTAGATAAAACACGGAACGTGTATATCATATCATGAACCAATTGGGCGATCAATCATAACAACATTTTATCATGGCAGAGAATCAAGTATATTTAATCAAAAGCGGACAAAATTCATTTGTTGAAGAGACAGAGGCAGTTGTAGGTATTAGCGGCGGCAAGGTGGGCATTGGAACCACCGCTCCGGAAGCAGATTTGCATGTTACTGGTAGTGTTAAGGTTGGTGGCGATCTTGCAGTTGATGGCACATTCACAACTATCAATAGTAGTACCGTTAGTGTTGACGATAAAAATATTGAACTTGGTAGCACCGCAAATCCTACAGATGTCACTGCAGATGGTGGGGGTATAACTGTTAAGGGCGCAACCGATAAAACTTTCAATTGGCTTGATGCTACAGATGCATGGACATCCAGTGAGCATTTACATTTGGCTGCAGGAAAAGGTTTTGCTGCAGATAAGTTAAGTGCAATTAACGCAGGCCAGGGATTGATTCTATCAGACACTAACGGTAGTGGCATCTTGGTTAAGGGTGGAAAAGTTGGTATACATCAAGCCACTCCTGTTTACGATCTTGATGTTGATGGCAGTGGTAATTTTACTAGTTTGTATGTTGATGGGAATGCTGTATTAACTGGAGAAGGTTCTATTTTTGGAAAATGGGAAGATGGAACTTCCGAGGGAGAGATTTTTTATACTGGAGGGAATGTTGGTGTTGGTACCGACAACCCAGAACACAAGCTTCATATTGTTGGCGACAGCGCGGTTGATGGAAATTTTGTAGTCAATGGAACCAGCGGGAATTTAAATGTTAGCAACTTTAATGTATCTGGTGATAGCATTGTATTAAATTATCTTGGTGATGCGCTGACTAATAGTCGAGGAGGATTGATTGTAAAAGATTCTAGCGATGCTAGTAAAAGTTTGGAGTATGTTGAGGGTTCAGATTTTTGGCTTTCTAGCGAGAGCATGCAAATTGTTGCCGATAAACATCTGCAAACAGATAAAGTGCGTGCAATTGATGATGGTGGATTGTATTTGCAAGATGATGGTGGTAATGGCATACATATACAAGATGGTGGGCAGGTTAATATTGCCGGACTAACAAAAGCTAATGGCGGACTCAATGTTGGGAATGGTAAATTTGATATTCAAAGCGATGGAACTTTAGGTTCTGTACCCCCTAATACTGATGATGTTATAAAATGGAATGGCACGAAATGGGTTGCTGATGTCAGTCCTGGTGGTGGTGGTGGTGGATCCAGTGAGGTTCCATCTGCAATAATTGATAGCTTGATTGCTGGTGAGTCTATTCAGGAAATCACTTATGGACCTTACGACAGTACTCCAAGAATTGCAACTGACCTAGAAATCGTCGGAGATGGATCTGTTATTCCTTATGCATTATCTGGCGTTTCCGAGACAGGTTATTTCGCCGTATTTTCACAAGAAATTCCAAACAACAATTATAAAATTCATACTGTATTTGGCGGCAAAGATGTTTATTGGGAGACCGGCAGCTCAAGTAGTATCTATTATAATGATGGAGATGTTAGTTTACAAAGAAATTTAACTGTTGGTGGAAATTTAACTGTTGCTGGTAACACAACCACGCTAAACACTCAAACTTTAGAAATTGAAGATCATAATATTGTTATTGCTTCTAATACTGGATACAATCAATTAACAGATGTTTATCCTGTTGGTGGTGATTATGCGGGTGTATTTTGGGGTACTGGAGATGCTGGCGCGGCGTCGCCTGTTAGTTTGACATATCAGTCGAATAAGGGTTTTGCGTTTGAGGGTGGTAAGGTTGGTATTGGTACTACGGGTCCAGTGAGCGAATTTCAGGTTGGTGATAAAGTAGGTGGAGATCCTTCTGTAAGAACGACGCTCGCTTCATTTAATGCCTCAGATAATGCCTATTTAGAAATAGAAAATACAGAAACTAAAAATCCTGCTGGTATAATTTTAACCAATGTTACAACAAAGAAATGGACTATCGCAAAAGAGGGAGATGGCCATCATCTTTATATAAAAGACGCAGGTGATGATAATGTCATGACCTTTTTGCAGGGTGGCAATGTAGGTATTGGTACTGCGAGTCCCGATTTTAAACTAGAGGTTGGTGATAATAGACAGATTCAATTTCTTGATACTGGTGACTCTGGCCAAATTAGGATGCATAATCAAGGATATTCTAACGAAAATGTTAGGATTCACACTAATGGAAAAACTTGGTTTAATGGTGGCAATGTAGGTATTGGTACTACGAATCCTATAAGCAAATTGCATGTTGACTCTGGAGAAGCCGAGTTAACTTTTGGTAATAATGCTTCAGGCGGAAACGCTAACTTAAGAATATGGAGAAATGATTCTAGTATTGCTATTGATAATCCTTTAGGATATTTATCTTTCGCCGGTAGTGATGCAGCAACAAGTCCAACAGATCATGCTGCTATTTCTGCTATAGCGGAAGAATCTCATGAATATACGAGCGATCCACTATCTGAGGAAAATGGAACTCAATTGACATTCTTCACTACAAACTTAGGACAATCTGCCATGAGTCGAAAGATGACCATATCTGCAAACGGCAATGTAGGTATTGGTACTACGAATCCTGGTGCGAAGTTAGAGGTTAGTGATGCAACAAATGATAATTTAAGAATTGGTACTCGTAGCGGTAATATGAGTTTATTTTCTGTTAATGATTCTGGTGCCAATGCTCCTTTGGCATTCGAGGGTTCTCAGTTTAATTTCATAACGGGCAATGTAGGTATTGGTACTACTACGAGTACTGATTATAAATTAGATGTACACGGATGGATTCATGCTCAAGCTGACGCTTTAAGTACTGACGCTGTGATTAATTTGGCTGGATCAAACAATAACAACTACGGTGCTATATCAAGACTCAAATCAACCTCAGAAAGCAACTCTAATGGAGCGAGTTCATTAACTTTTTCTACAAGGGATAGTAATAACTCAATAAATGAAAATATGCGCATCGACTCCGCAGGTAATGTAGGTATTGGTACTACGAATCCAGGCGGTAAATTGCATGCAAATTATTGGAGTCAGGTAACTGGAACAGTAACTGTTTCGGTTGGTGGTGATGTGGTGACAGGAACTGATACTTTGTTTACTAGCGAGTTTGAGCAATATGATACAATCAAGATTAATGGTGAAATATTATACGTTTCAACTATCAATAGTGATACAAGTCTGACACTAAGCGCGAATCATGAAGGAGGAGCAAATGATTCAGATGCATATAAAATCAGTGAAGGTTTGTGGGTCGGAGAGGTAACTGAAGGTTATAGTGCTGCGGGAAAATTAGGTTCAATGGTTGTGGACTATAATGGGCTTTCGAATATTGCTTTCACTAATTCAAGAAATGATGCATATACTTATCTCTCACATAATGGAGACAGATTTAAGATACAAAATAGTTTCGGAACTTCAGCTGGAAAGACGCCTATTTCGCTAAGCGCTTCTGGTGGGGATGATATTTTTATTAAAACTGATGGCAATGTAGGTATTGGTACTGCGGATCCTACCTCTTTATTAGATATTCAAAATGATGTAGTCGGTTTCGATGTAGATGGTCATTTGGTGATTCAAAACGCAAATAGTGAAGAGGGTGATTGTCAGGGTATTGGGTTTAGTTCTCACGGTAATATCGGAGATGGAAGTATAAAAAACTGGTTTGGAACAATAAATAACGGAGGTGGCCGCGGTCACAGTGATTTTATATTTTTGGCTGATAATACGGTCAATGATTACCCAGCGAATCTTACACATGAAATTATGAGAATCGCTGCCAACGGCCGTGTAGGTATTGGTACTACGAATCCTGATGCGAAGTTGCATGTCAATGAATCTGTAAATGCAGCAAGTACCGGGTTAACCATTTCTAATTACGACTATACAGCTGGAACAGGTCAGCAAATTATGCTTGATTTTGGGTTAAGAAGAAATAGTGGTGCAAGCAAACCTTATGCCGGAAGAATATTAGTTGGCAAAGAAGATGATTGGGACTCGAGCGACACAAATATTAATACGTTTATGTCGTTTAACGTCTTTCGTGAAAACGCTATACAAGAAAAAATGCGTATCGACTCCGACGGCAATGTAGGTATTGGTCATACAGGTCCATCTGGTAAATTGCATGTTACAGATTTGAGTGTATCGATTGGAAATGTTACTGTCACCAATACTGGAACTGGTGTAACTGGCGGAACAGATTTAAACACCAAAATTTCCAATGGTGATAGAATAAAAATAAACGGCGAAATCTTTACTGTTAGCGCTGTCGCCGCGACAACATTAACATTAAGCGGTACACCTTCAACTGCAGGTACTTTTGGTGCATATACCGATAATCATGGTTTGGTTGTAACAAGCGCAGGTAATGTAGGTATTGGTACTACGAATCCTGGTCAAAAATTAGTTGTCGAAGGCGGTCAAGGGGATTGGGTAACTAAATTAATTAATACAAACGCCAGTCCGAGCGGCCTGGCCATACAGTTTACTGCTGATATTGCGAATGCATCTAATGATTTTATTAGATGTTTCAAGAATACAAGCGATATAAGATTTAGAGTTTATAGTAATGGCACTGTTCGGGCGAACGCTACCGAGTATAGTTCTGATGACCGCATTAAACACAACGAGCAGCCAATCATTGGTGCGCTCGAGACGCTCTCGAAAATCACACCCAAGAAGTACATCAAAACAACCGAAATGTATGATGCCGATCACGATTTCGAACTTGATGCTGATGGAAATCCAGTAGATTCTAATGGCGAGCCAGTAGAACATCGCATCGAAGCGGGCGTGATTGCACAACAAGTATTAACAGTTGATGAATTAGCATTTGCTGTGAGTCCAGAAGGTGTTGACGAAGATGGTACGGTAACAAGCCCACACGGCCTCGATTATAATAGTTTATTTACTTATGCCATCGCCGCGATCCAAGAACAACAACAACTCATTGACGACCTAAAATCTCAAAACGAATCTCTGGCCGCTAGAATTTCCGCCCTAGAATCTTAAAATTATAAAAAAATGAAAAATTTCTCAGCAAAAAACGCCGAATTTGAAACAGTAACGATCAACAACGAAGCCGCGATTACCTCGGCAGATCTTGGCACCGACCCAAATAAAATACCGTTAAACAAAGATTTGGGAAGTTTGGCTTATCAGGATGCGGTGAATCTTGATGATGTTAGTGCCGACATGTTGGAATTGCGCGCGATTGCTGCCGAGATCAGCGATAGCGCAGTGGATGTGTTTGTGTATGATACTAGTCGTGATAGTGACGGCGGCGCATGGAGAAAGCGCACACAGCATACGAGTTGGTACAATGAGGAGTTGAATACTGCGACACGTGGTGGTCGCCGAGAATTTCCTGCGGTTGCAGTGATTGTCGCAGAAGCAGATAAGGTTACCATTTATGATGGTGATGATCCTGATTTGAGTATGTGGATGGTTTTTAATGCAGATGTCGCTGGTAAGCTTTTAAATACGATAGGAGGTAATACATCTTTAGCGGCATTAAATGGAGATATTTTTGTTGGATGTAATGAAAATGTTTATGGTGGGGTTTCAATAAAAATTGCGTTTATATCTGATACTTCATTTGCTTATGCTAATAATCAGATCTCTCGGTGGCCAACGGGTATTTCTGGAAGGGATACAACTGTAAATTATACAATATTTGTTCATTCATATGGACTTGTAAGTTTATTTGTCAACGACGTCGCCATGACCATTTTACCAAACGCACCAATTGATGAAAATACTGGTTTACCGGTGCCCACAATTGCTGTGGCCACCGATGGTGGTGTGAGTATTATACGGGATAA
>Ga0213863_10000211_pt1 | contig 45572 bp, 81 predicted proteins | sample PICome_8_FD_160128 | JGI IMG/M metagenome (GOLD analysis project Ga0213863, IMG submission 160128) | Coastal seawater microbial communities near Pivers Island, North Carolina, United States - PICO497 | ecosystem: Environmental > Aquatic > Marine > Coastal | place: USA: North Carolina... | reverse complement strand
TTTCTGCCTTAATTCTTTCAGCAACTGCTTCAGCTATTTCAAATTCAATTCTTTTCGGGCCGTAATCTTTTTGCATAGTGCTTGAAGTTTTAGCTAGGCTATCTGCTATTTCATCAGCCCTTTTGTGAAAAGCTGCGGCAACTTCTGGCTTAGTAAGATCTTGCCCTTCAAACTCAACATAAGCTGCGGAGTGTGCATCTGAAAGTGCGCCTATCTTAGCTCTAATTAACGCAGCAGCTTGATTAGCCTCTTCCCTACGAGCAGCGTTTTCAGCGTTGTTGTTCGCTATATCTATCTGAGTATTTAGTTTTGCGTACAAAGATGTCTTGTCAAATGCCATTTTAGCATTAAACTTTTCCAAATCTTTCTTGTTTTTGAATACAGTTTTAGTCCAGTCATACTTTTGATTTATACTTATTTTTTCTAATTCTCTGCCCCACTGCCTCTCATCTTTTTCATCATCAAAAGCTTTGGTTAGACCGAGCATTCTAAGTTTATCTTTTCTAGCTTTCCGAGTTTTATCACTTTCAGCTTTTTCACCAAGAGCGGTCTTAGCAGCATTAGCAGCATTAGTAATTAGATCGGGACTTTGTCCAGTAGCCAAAGCAAGACCAAAGCTAATGGCAAAGTCATTCATGTCAAACTTATCTGCATCGTCTTCTGGAAAATATTTTTCGTATAGTGCAATGTTTTTCTTTACACGTTCTTCCATAGTAAGTTTTTTCTTTGGGTCTTTCTCACCCATAACTTCTAAAATACTATCGTTCTTTTCCTCTTCAGAAACATCCGAGTTTAAAATAGAACCAACTTCTCCCACAAACATTTTATCTAGTTTTTCCCCCATAACTTCTGCGTCAACTAACTTGTCAAGTTTTTTGACTTTAACCTCGGGGCTTTCTTTCCGTTTTGGCTTTGATGTTGGCACTGGCATTCCGTCTTCGTCGTCACCTGCATCTTTTTTGTCTGGGTTAATCTCGAAGTCAAGGATTTCATCTCTAATCTCAACACCGCCTTGATCACCAAGACCAATATCTACATCAAGATTCGGATCTCTTTTCTCTCCCATAAATTGTTCATCACGCCTTCCACCAAGAATCTCACTAGCAAGTAACCTTTCGGTGGGTGAATCTTCCTCAGATATTACTCTAGGTAGTTCAAAGTCAGGTACTCTACCCGGCAGAACTCCGCTTTGTATTGCCCTTCTTTCTTTAAGTATGTCTCCTGCTTTAGGAACCGCTGTTAAAATACCTGAAACAGTCTTATCAAGCATTGGTCTTGCAAAACCAGACCTTGGGAGCATCTTGGCGTACTTTGACAATAAATCTCCTGTGCCAGAAAATAAATCAGGTATTAGACCTCTGTTAAGTTCTTCCCGAAACTTACGTTCATTAGCATCACGACTACCTGTCTTAATTCCTCCGTTAGCCATACGCACTGGCTGACGGTTGGCTACGGTGTTAGCAAGCTGCGGCGAAGATGCGAGGATCCCGGTTGGTCGTCGTGACGCACCGGGCTGACGGAACATTCTGCGATTTAATGGGTTCATGTTTATCCAGCCCCAAAATTAAATAATTGATTAAACCCGCCAGCTTTTCCAGCAGCACCGAGACCCGCGATCCCAAGACCCGCAATCTGTGAGAACAGGCTAGGATTAGGAGTAGCTGTCTGACTTGTTGTCTGTTGCAACGAAGGAACACCACGGAACAGATCAGATAAGAAACCTATCTCCTGAAAAGGAGCATTCTGCTGACCCATTAGGTTAGCACGTTCTAGGTCCAACGCCGCCTGACCTTTGAAACCAGAACCATCTCCGAACTGCTGTGTAAGTCCGCCAATACCAAGCAGGCTATTCACATCCTGCACACCCATTGCTTGAGCCTGACCACCTAAATTTCCGTACATCCCGGCCTGCTGCGCCTGCAACTGCGCTGCATTTTGTGCCGCTTGCTGTGCTTGTTGAAACCCTTGCTGCCTGAGATTAGCTGCTGCTCGAGACTGTTCCTGTATGTTAGCCTCACCAAGCGCTGCCTGACCAACTCCGAATCGCGACCCGCCAAAAGCTCCAGCTTGCACTGCTTGAGAACTAAGTTGATTTTGCTGTTCCTGTCCAGCCTTTCTAATATCAGCTAGTGTCTGTTGAACAACTTGATCCTCGTAAGGATTCATAAACTGTGTAGCCGCGCCGGGTTGTGCAAAGGCCCCAGCTTGCGTCATTGCTGCTTGAGCGCCCTGCATAAATGGCTTGTAGGCACCCACACCCTGTCCAGCCAATTGAATAGCTCGTCTCTGCTCTGGCGATAGACCAGCCATTTTCTGATCTATATACCCCATATCGCCTTTTAAAGCGGTGGCTTGAGCAAAGATATCCTTTAGGAAGTCTTCCTGAAACGGAGCTAACCGTTGGGTAACTGTTTGTTCTTGTACTGCCATTACGCTGTGGCCTCCAACTCCGCCATCATATCATATAAACGTGCGGCTCCGATATCTCTATCTCCACCACCTGCACCACGAACAGACTTTGCTGTTAAAACAAACTCTCCATCTGACAGCCTAGCAGGAACGGAATCAGATGTCCCTGTCCCCGGTCCGCTGACCTCACCCGTTATCGGGGTATCATAACTCATTTTATCGTGTCCGTACATAGCCCCGCCATCCGCTGCTAAAACAGGCTCTCTTTCGTTGTATTCTTGGCGATCTGCGGCCTTTCTGGCCTTGTATTCCTCACGCTCTTCCGGGTCATCAAGATCGTACCGAACGCCTCGATACTCTACATCCCACGCTTCACCGGGTCTACCGTAGTCAGGGTTGCGTGTTTCTTCCTCTTCTGGGCTTGACAAAGCTCCGAGGGCCAAGGACCCAAGACCAAGAGATGTCATCGGATTTTCTTTAACAAAGTCCATTACTCCACCGAACATACTGCTACCTCCACCCGAGGTGCTTCCAGTAGTCATTCCCTCTGACAGAAAATTCTCAGGACCAGCCAGTGTAGTAGGAACTCTGGCACTACCCGAATACAAACTACTCTGCAAGGCATTGGGGCCAAACATACCTGTGTTAGCCTGTGCTCCAGAACTCATCATACTTGATGGGACAAAGGAGGTTACACCATAGGCCAGTGCAGCATTGGTAAGTGCGTCGTTAACTGACTTGCCGCCAGCTAAACTACCAATACCGGAACCTATGGACGCACCCAAGGGTCCGCCAAAGTAAAAACCAGCAGCCGTACCGATAACAGGCAGTACATCTTTTGCACTGCCTAGTCCTAATGCTTTTCCAAGATCACCAAATATTGCCATTATGCTACCTTTACAGTACCGGAATCATTATACAGCGTCCCCGTCTCAAGTCCAGTGGCGCTTGTGGGCAAGTCTGTTATTGTTATAGTCGATGCCCGTATATCACCCGGGTTACGTTCCTGCTCAATAAATATCTCCAGTGCTCGAACAAGGTCAGACATATAGCCAACACTATACTCTTGCGGAGCTTCCGGCAGTCTTGGTGGTGGCGTTTGATTGCTAGACACTAGCGCCTCCCATCCTGACGTAAGTCAACTCTAGGACTGCCAAGCCGCCACTTAGCACCAAGTGCAGTTGACTCGACTCTCAATGCAAAAGATCGACCACGAGCACGGACAAACAACTGTTTTGTGTACTCTTCAACGGGGCTAGTCTGTGTTCTCGTTGTTGTGGATGCCGCTGTATTACCAAAATCCTCACCCGGAAAGTCTCTTGACTTAATTGTAAACGTGGCTTGCGGGGTAGATATAGCAGTAGAACCAGAGAAACTTAGATCCGGTATAACCCTTCTGACATAAGTAAAATGGTCCCCATCTCCTATGTCCATCACGGCTGACTCAATGTACGATGTCATTGCATTGCCATCGTCGTCATGCCCAAACTCTTGGTTGTATACATATCCGCCCTCCGTAGCCAAAGGAAAGGGCCGAGTACCGCGATCCAACCACGCACTTCTTGCTAACGTACCGAAGTACCACAGCTTTTCTAGGTAGTTGTACACCACATAGCGGTCATTCTCTGTTGATCCAGATGCCGGGTAAAACCAGAACACCTCACTGAACTCAGAGTTTACCCCACCGTATATCTTGTCACTCTGTTCCAAATTGATATCATTGAATACTTTGTCCTTGACAGTGCATGGTAGCTGCGCTGTCTGACCAGCATAGACGTAAAAGTTATCGTCACCCATCCAGAACACAAAGTCTTCCGTGGCAACAGCGGCGTTTGGTCCGGCGATAGTTATGTTGGATGCAAGCTGCTGTAGACCAAAGGTAAAGGGAGGCCCGATAAATCTCATGGAGGTTAGTGCAGTGTCAGTCCATATCAGAATTTCACGCTTTGTTTCAATGGCTTTTACAAAGGTAGAACCAGAACCAAGCCGCAAGTCTCCTGCGGTGTTGGTTGTTACAGGATACCAGTCAATTGGGTTTTCCTGACTAGAGAAACGTATTAACAACGGATCTTGAACCCCGTCCCCTTGTGCGTCACTCGCACCACCAAGACCATCACAACCAAAGGCAAGAACGTGACGATCTCTGTCCGACACCATGATCTGCTTACAAATGGTGGGTACGCTTCTCTTTGTGCCTGATCGGGTGGATAGTTCTACTGCTCTGGCTCCCGTACCAGTAGATTTGTCCCAGTAAAACACACCGGAGTCACGAGGATTTATGAGGAGATCTTCCCCAAAATTGTCGTGTGACCACAGACGTATCTGTGTTGTAGTTGTCAGACCACCAGAAGCTGCAACACCCCAACCGGAGAAGTCGTCGGCTGGATCAGCGTTACCTTTAGCTAGGATGACTAGACTTCCATCCACATGACTAGCCGCAGTTGTACCAGAGTGCCCACGGGTACAGCCCGTTAGATCATTGCCCGAGATACCACCAACAAGAATTAACTCATTGTCAATCATTACAATGTCAGTAGCCACGATGCCTGTGGTGCTGGTTACGGTAATTGTGGTGTCACTATTTGAAAGAGTGCCGCCCTCGTTGACCGTTGTCTGTAGCGGTGCTGAAGTTCTGCCGCCGTACAAACCTGCGCCCCAACCTGTACCACCCACTGTGGTGTTAAGACCTACGTTAATCTGGTAGTTACCTACCGTGCTGCCGCCGCCGTTACCTGTGTCAGAGCCGTTGGATGTTACTGCAACTCCGAGAAGATCTTTGGCTGTAATTTCATAGGTACTACCGGAAAGAACCTGATCAATACTGTATTCCTGATTTAACACGGTGGCAGTTATGTTTCCGCCAAGACTTGCGGCGCTGGAAAAAGTAACAAAGTCCCCGGTTACCGCACCGTGGTTAACGTGGGTTACTGTAATCGTGCTAGAAAACGGTGCTGATGTTGTTGCGGCAAAGGTAATAACACCTGCACTTGTAGGAGAACCAGTGCGAAGAGGAGTTATATCGTTGAATGTGCCACCCTCTTCTATGTAATATTTTAAGTTCGTACCCAACCCAAGATAGTTAGATCCGTCAAGAGCAATCCAGTTATGTAAGGCACGACAAGTACCTAGAAAAGTTGAACTAGCGTACTTTGCCCAGCCACCTATTTTTTCGGGGTAGCCTAGACGAAAGCGCACCTTGTCACCGTCTCTCCACCCACCTTCATTGGAGTACGCTGTAAGATCCTGTACAAGCCCGGGTCTGAATTGTAGCTTTGTTAGCGGCATTATGTTTTTCTCCCGCCATAAAAATCAGATATATCTATCGCGCCAGATGTCGGGATGCCTGAGTTAACAGCTTGGTCAATGTTTCTGCTGCTGTAGGAACTTCCCCCAATATATATGTAATGCCCAGCCCAGCCACTTGAAGGAAATGAAGTGACAACACCAATTGTATTTCCTGAAGAGGCGGAAAAGGTTCCAGTTGTGCTTGTGGAGCCAATTCCAGAAGGAGTTAAGCTTGCGGTAAAAACTGTACTACCTTGTACCGTGATCGTAACAGGAGCGGTCAAACCGTATGAATACCAGTAAAAGTAAACACTATATGTACCAGTTTTATTAACGGTGAATGTTCTGTTTACTGAACCAGTTCTACCATTATCAGCCCACATTTGATGAGTATATATACCTGATGGAGTTGAAGTATTTATCGCTGGATTATAACCACCAAATTGAGCAGTTCTTTCATTAGTAGAATTAGAGCCAGCAAGACTAGCCGCAGTAACAAGCTCTGGAACGGTGGATGGGACGTATCCGTTACCACCACTCTTGTAATACTCGCTCATAGAAATAGGGTGTGAGCCAGTAAACTCTGTCTGAAGATCAGAAAGTGACAGTGTTCCAGAAGATGGCAGCGTCATTAGATCGATCCATATGCGGTTACATCGTCAACAGAAGTTATTGCGCCGTTGGAAGCTATTTTAGCCACTGCCGAGCCACCGTAGGAAAATACTAGATTGTTGTTTCCATCAACAGAAATTGTCCAACCGCTACCACCAGTCAGACTTAATGTGCTCCCAAAGCTAGAACCTGCACTAACAAACGAAAGCTGCCCAGAGCCATCTGTCTTCAATAGCTGCCCTGCGGTCCCATCCGCCTGTGGATAAGACAATCCGTCAAGTATAACAGAACCTGTACCATGCGGAGTAATCGCAATATCTCTATTACTTGCTGTGGTTACAATGCTGTGCGTAACAACATCAAGGTTGCCGCCAAGCTCGGGACTCGTGTCATTAACCAGATCGGTAGTTGGTGTTAGGCTTTTGAAAACACCGGAACCGCCACCACCGTCACCTGTCACAGCGGCTGATGCACCTGCTGCGATTTCTACGCCGTTGGATGCAGAGTAGGTTACACCTTTGTATATAATACGACAGGCAGCGTTTGTGTCGTTTCTGATAGTATAAAATTTTTCCTGATCTGTTGGAGTAACTCTTAGCTCAAAGGTAGAACCCGGAGATCCGCTAAGAACAAGAACGGTGTTCGCGCCGTCACTAGTAGATCCATCGTTGGTAGTCAGATCTTGACTACCTGAAATAGTTATCTGCGCCTGACCGTGAAGCGCCTGATCAATTATGTCGAAGTTGGTATTAGTCGTTGTTCCCCAAGTTCCTGCCTGTTCGCCGGAACCGGGTTTTTGAATACCAGTGTTTGAAGTATATGTACTGGGCATTTACACCACCTTATTTGTCCACGTTTCTATTGTACCACCCGCGTTAATTTCTGTCCATGTCCCACCACTTGGGACAACTTGCACCCAGTTTTCTGACGGGGTGTCTGCATCTATACGCTCCCAATAGAACCTACCTTGGGCTGACACAACAAACACTGCATTAATTTGCAGTTCGTCCATGAGGATAACTTTGGTTCCAAGAGAAGACTGTATAAAGACAGACTGAATATCCAAAGGACGAGAGTTTATTATAAACGTAGGCGTGACAGACTGAATAAACTCTGCCGTCATTTCTTGCGAGGCGGAGTATAACACACTAGCCCCGGATGTCTGCTCAAAGTTAGCACTCTGCTCAGAGGCTGCACTTAGGGTCATAACGGAGCTTGTGCTTTGTATAAAGGCAGCGTCTTGTTCGGATATTGCTGAAGCCACAAACGTGCCATTCGTTGTTTGCACAGTGCTAAAATCCATCTCCGCGATAACTGTTCCAAAGCGGGTAAGCTCTGTGCTTTGCAGGAACAAAGCAGAAGCCTCAAAGATACCTGCAAGAACACCTACGCCAATTGTAGCTTTAACACCAATTGCTTCCATATCTGCGGAGCCGTTTGCTACAAACATAGATGCGCCGTCTACAGTGAAGTTGGCATCAGCAGTTGCAGAACCAAAGGCTAAAATACCTTGGTCCGCGATAGCCCTTTCGGATAATGCCAACTCACCGAACATCAGTCAGCGTCCTCTATTGTTAGAGTGCCAGCCTCTACTTGGCGCATGATTTCTATATAGTGTCGATTGTCTTCATCAATTGGGACAAACATTTCAACACCATCGATAGTGGCTTTAATGTTTTCTAATTTGTTTGTTTCTGTATTATTATGATTTTGTGCTGATGTAATGTTCATTTTATAGCTCCGCATCGCCTACAATTGCAGTATAAGAAGCGAAAGCTGATTCACTATCAACATAAGGAACAACCTTGTCGGCTGAAGTATATTGAACACCTCTAGCAGAACCCGGAGTACCACTCCAAGTTACTGTTACTGAAGGGGTTGCCCTCATCCTAACAGGGAAAACCTCAATTCCTCGTCTGTAACTATCGGTATCATCAATATTAAAAACCCATGTTTGCGATGATCGGCTAAAATAATACCTCTGACACTTGGCTAACGTAGTTGCAAAGTCCTCATGCTCAAATGGCGTGGCTACATCCCCAACTTCCATTTGTACGCCAGTAAGATAAAAATTATTACTTGTGCTATCAAAGAAATTTACTTGTCCAGCGAACCTAGTTGCATCTGTAGCATTTGCCCAAGTGGTTTGTAGTGTATTACTTGTAAAGTCTGAACCTGCCATCAGGCACCACTGAACATAAAGAGTGGCTTGATTGTCATTATCAATTGTTGCAGATGTATCACCCGAAAATGTTATTTCTTTCTTTTCCCAAGTATCGGCTTGGCTAATGGTGTACGAATGGCTTTGATTTCTGGATTGAGTATCATTATGATAAATTTCAAGAATATACGTCCCTGTTTTCGTTGAACGAACCCAAAAAGATATAGTCAAACTTTTTGCACTAGATGTTCCATACGCTAGTTGCTGTAGATTTTGTCCCTCAATAACTTGACGCATTATTGCTATATCACCAGACGCAACAGATGTGTCTGCTGTTGTACAATCTATCAACATACTGTTTCCAAATCCCTGTCCAGCAGGAACCACTGTAGATTGTTGTAAATTTGCTGCCGCTGCGGTGTTGTGATATATGTTCCAACGGTCAACAAAATATACTTGTGTACTTCCTGCTGTTACTTGATTGCCGCGTTGATTAACAGTCATCGCACCATTGATAATCAGGTTTTTATTTGCCTGAAATGCCCCATCAGCAATATCAGCAGTAGTTATCTGCGTTCCAGTACCAAGTAGGTTTGCTAAATTACGGGCGTTGCTCATTTTTTACTCCGGCTTAGTAGGCCACTTAACATCATCAAGGCTGGTGGCGCTCTTGGTAATATCACGCAGTTCTTGACGGTATGCTTTACGCTCATCGCTCATTGTAAGGTCACTTGATGCCCACCAGTCTGTAACTGCAAGACGACTGTCGCGCTCTGCTCGTAACAGCTTCATAGGCTCCGCTGCCTTTAGCTCGTCAGCCTTTGCTTTGACCGCTGACCAAGTTGTACCCCAGTCATCAGGGTCACTGCTTTCGATAGCCGAGCCATTGGAGTCAGCGCCCGTAACTTTACGGAACATTTCGCCAAATTCAGCCTCTGTTGTTGGCTCACCTCTAAGCACCCATTCGGTGATGCCTAGTTCTGTGAGTGCTTCTGCTATACTCATTTTCTTCTCCTATCCTATTCTTACACCAGAAATGTGGGGGTATCCCATAGTGGTTGTGCTGTCATCATAAAAAGTCATGTTACCGCCGCTATCCTGATAAACAACAAGATAAATATAATCTGTAGCACTAAATGTATTCATAAAGGTCCATGTTTGATGCTGGTATGCAGAACAATTACCTGTTTCAAAATAGCCAATATAATTAGATGAAGCGTCTGTTTTTATCCACGCCCCAATTCTAGCAGCAGTAACTCCATTCACCTTAAATCCGTATGTGATTAAATATGTACCCGCTGTTGTGGAACTAAATTGTATTCTTTTGTTTGTGGTATCACAAAAGTTGTGGGTATCTGATGTAGCTGTGTCAAAAGTAGTGATAACCGTAGTCGTATTGTTTGCTATTGTTTGACCAACAGATGACCTAAAGTTAAAGTGCGGCAGTTTAGGGAACGCATACCCACCAGTATCAATCGTCATAGCCGTATTCCCGTTAGTCGGGTCTTGGATTTCGGAGACTTTCAAGATGCTTGTCATTGTGCAATCTCCATTATAACGATTGATGAACGACAACCTGACTCCGCGTTCAGTGACGCTGCGTTAGTGTCTGAAGCAACCTTTCTCATTTGAAACTTGTAAGTAACTGCTGATGTAGTCGATGGCTGGTCAACAATTGAATATCCCAATTCTGAATTAATATAGACACCACTGGTGCCATAGTCGTATGTTCTCAAAACCTTCCCAGCAATGACGGTTGAATCTCGTAACAACTGAGTGCTTGCATGAACATCAGCGGCGGTTCGCTGTGCAGCAAAAGCAAGAGACGCACTTATAAATATAAGCGAGTTCGTGGCTTTAGGAGTTATATTTAAAGTCATGTTCGTCATATCAACAAAACTTGAACTTGTTGACGTTTGCGATGTTGTGCTACTTGTATGAACACACTGGATAACATGCCCCGGAATCCGCACAAGGTGACCGCTGGTCTTCTCAACAATGTCATCAACAAAGAGCTTACTCATTGTGCAATCTCCGTAAGAGTCAGTGTTGAAGTAGACGTTACAACATTGCTATAGCTAAACAAAAAATCTCCCCCGTCCTTAAACATTTGTACTTTGTAAGTAGTAGCACTAGTTGTTGAGGGACTATCAAGAAATTCAAACGAACCAGTTAGCATTCCATAACCACCGTTAGTAGAGCCTGCCCAAAGATTCATCTGATATACGTTTGTACTACCTCTGAGAAGCCTTAAAACAGCGTCTTCAGTATTTCGATAAACAATTGGCGCATGAAGTGTAGCTAAGATTTTACTACTAGAAAATTTAGGAGTTATTGTTGCTGCTAAATTAGTGTCTACATATGTGCCAGTAGAGCCAAGAGAAGTATAAGTAGTGCTTATTCCTTGCACAATCTGAACCATATGCCCCGGAATCTGCACGCCGTTGCCGCTGGTAGCTTCATTAATCTGGTCTACATTTATTATCGAAGCCATCTATGCCTCACAGTATTGTTAAGTTGCCGTTAACCGTAATCGTGGTTGACGAACCTATCGTTAGAGGACCAATCGCCAAAGCATTCTTGGTTGACCCTATTGTTGTATCCTCTGTAACGCTCTGACCGTTTGTACGGAACACAGCCGTATCAACCGTTGTGTTTGTTGTCTGGAACTGCGGCGCTGTTATCTCCCCAGCAAATGTACCCCCAGAAGCCTTGCTTACTGTATCAGTTACGGTGAACGCACGAAAGGCTCTAATAACTAGCTCATCGTTTAAGGCCGCGCCCGTTCCTAGCGTTATTGTGTCTCCGCTACTAGCCGTGAAATCAGAGCTATCCAGATGCACACCGTTCAGATAAACGTCTACATCATTCCCACTAAACGCCAGTATAGCACCGTTAGCATCTGCACCAGTAAACGCAGTCTGGCTTGCTGTAGCCACATACTTGAATAGCTGCATGGCGTAACTGGTTGGCTGATCCACGGCGCGACCAAAGTAGCGCACAGTAATAACGTCACCGTTGGCAGGGGCAGAAGAGAATGTAAGAGTGTTTGCCTGCGCTGTATAAGCTGCGCTGACCCCCGGTTCCTGAACCACGTTTCCTATGGTCACAACAATAGCCTCACCGCTCACAACGGATTGAGCCAGAGTGAAGGCAGTGGCGCTCCCTGTTCCAGTAAACTTCTGGAATGTTATGTCACCTACGTTTGGGTCTATGCCTATATATGCCATTTTATGGACCTATCTCCACTAAAATAAGTGCGTTCATATTGTCAGCCCCACCTGAACCGTTCCAACCATAATTCCAATTTCCATTGTTGTGGGTTGTGTATTGAACTTTGTATGTTATCGCAGAGGTTGTAGCTGGCTCATCAATAAAAGCAGCATTTAGGCTTGTCCATTCACTGGCAGCTTTATATTCTACACATTGTCCGTAAGGATTAGACCCAGTTGGGACAGCGTAAGAACCGCCCCCAATGCTACGCACTGTTTTACTATAATGATAAGTGGCTACGTCAGCGTTCATTCCTATCTGAGTAAAAATCAAAATTTTACTTGATGAAGAGCTAGGTGTTATAGAAGCCGTAAGTCCCGTGTCAATATAAGTTCCAGCCGTTACAGAGCTAGATATTCTGGCAGTAAGAGCGGCACGAACCATTTGAAGCGTCTTGCCGCCACCAGCGCCAGTGACGGTTCCTGTGAACGCAAAGTTGTCAGCTAAATTGACAGACTCTGATTGTACTAAAGATATAGGCATCTAATTTAACTTCCTATAACATTTGCATCATCCCGCGACTTGCGGTTTTGGTAATCTGAGCGAGTCGTTACAAGCGCAACAAAGTCTGCCTGATTGCTTGGGATGCTGTCAGTGAAGCTGTCATCATTCATAAGTTTGTTTGTCCACTCCTGTTGCATACGTTTCCAACAGTTATTTATTTTTCCATCAACTGCTGACTGTATCCACTCATCAAGACCAGCATTATCGCTGTCGCTGTACAAGTCATTAGCTAATATCTTTTGCTGTACATCAGTCAGTGTGATTGTTTTCGTATGATTTGCCATTTTAAGTTCCTTAACTCAGTAAAATGCCCGAAAAAAATGAGTACCGTAAATCACCACCAACAATTGTCGCATGGTTATCTGTACCCGAATATTGCTGATATTTAACAGTAGCAGTATCATTTGCATCCATATCCGCTATCGCCGTTAAAGAGAAAAAATTATATGCTGGGTCGCTTGACCATTTTGGAGCCATAATTGATAAGTAGTTTCTATTACTGGTTATCATAGCAAAATAATAATAAGTAGCACCAATGTCTATGGAATCAATCCTAGCCGACCAACGCAACAGGTAGTCTCCAGTAACAGGAGCCGTAAATGTGTTTGATGCAAAGTTATTACCTCTATCAATAGTTTCAGTATCAAAAGGGATTTGAGTTAGAACAGAGGTAGAGTTAGACATTGTGTGATGAGCCGAAGGCCCAACTAAAAATTTTGGTTGGCTTCCCATTGTAACACGATTGCTGCTATCAATATTTATGGCTGTCCCACTTGTGCTTGCGCTCGTAATCCCCGCAGCGCCAGCGCCCGTCCCTGTGACGGATAAATTTCCGCCAATTGTTACATTACCAGAAAAAGCGCCAGTGGTGGCGGCAAGGGCGGCATTAGCATCATGCTCTAGTCTTGTTGTTGGCTCTGCAAGTCCTCGGTAGACAACGTACACATTGTTTGTCCCAGAGGCTGGGGCTGCATCAAATGTTAGTGTGGTTCCTGTGGCAGTGTAGGACTTCCCAGAACCCGGCTCTTGAGCCACGTTATTCACAAACACGTTCAGGTCTTCAGCCACATTAACCGGGCGGTTTAATGTAAAGGCCGTAGTAGAACCGTTCCCACTAAAATATTGGCTAGTTGGAGTTGCTAGTTTCTGTGATGGTGGTGGCCCAAGATATGCCATTAATCTGCATCCTCTATTGTAAGCGTACCTGCCGCTATTTGGCGCATGATTTCTGCATAGTGGCGGTTTGCGGGGTCAGCAGGAATGTGTAAATCAACACCATCAACGGTTGCTTTAACACCTTCTAATTGATTAGCGGGTGCGGGAGGCATTTTATTATAATACTTTGGATTTTCAAAAATCATTTATAGCTCCGCATCTAATTGTAACTTTGTAAAGTAGGCATAAGCAGCCGAAGAAGTTACATCACCACCTAGATTTACTTCTTGAACTTTGTTATTACCTTCTAGTAAAGGATAGCTACTACCAAAAGCACCATTTGTGGTAGCCGCAATAGTTCCAGTAGCACTAGTCCTCATCTGCACAGGAAGCGTTACACTTGCCCTTCTATAATCATTAGTGCCTGTAATAACACTGCACCACATATAATTGTTAGCACTTAGTAAAAAGTCAGTAAAATACCTCTGACACTTAGCCAACGTAGTTCCGTAATTTTCATGCTCAAAAGGTGTGGCTGTCTCGCCTACCTCAAGCTGTACACCTGTGATATAAAATTCATTGCTTGTGCTGTCTACTACATTAACTTGACCAGCCGCACGATTAGCCGCTGTGTTTTGCCAAGTATTTGATGCTAGTGTGCCACCAGAATATGTTGAGCCAGCCATTAGCCACCAAGCAACACCAAACCCATGAGTGTTGTCGTTTGTTATAGCCGTTGTTTGATAACCGCTAAAAGTTAAAGTAACTTTTTGCCAAGTATTTGCTGATGCTATTGTGTACGCTTGTGAGTTAAAATAAGCAGCATCTTGGTGGTTTAACTCTACAATATGAGTCCCTGTTTTAGGGGACCTAACCCAAAACTGAAGGGTTATACTTTCTGCGCCTGATGTTCCATATTTAAGGTGCTGTAAATCTTGGCCTTCAAAATTATATACCAAAATCTGGTATTCTCCTGCGGCTATTGAAGTGTCGGCAGTCGTTACATCTAGCTTTGAGGAATAAGAAAACCCCTGTCCAGATGGCACTGTTGTTGACTGGCTATAGGTAAATATTTGTGCGCCGTCACCAGCAAGTTTAAAACGGTCAACTCCAAAAGCGGTGCGAATACCAGTCTGAGTTCCGCGTTGATTAACAGTCATCGCCCCGTTGATAATCAGATTCCTGTTAGTTAAAACTTGGTCAGCCACCTTCGGTACAGTGACTGCCTCGCTTGCAATCTGGTTAGTGCCAATAGTGCTAAGTGCCATTAGGTGATCTCCAGCACACTCAGGACTGCGTCACAGCAGTTAGCCTGTGACCCATAAACCTTTAATACGTCAGTGGCATTCATAACAATTTTTTGAGGCCCACCAACCGCCACCAGAGATGATCCAACAGGCACAATTGCATCTTTAACTACATGAGTAATGGTGCTTCCACCATCCAGTAGCTCGACTGTAACCGTAATTGAGACTGTCAATATGTTAGCGATGTTAAGGCCAATGATTGTCGTCTCTGTAGAACTTGGACAAGTGTACAAGGTAGCTTTAGACGATGACGTATCAATGTTTTGCGCCGTGAATGTTTTAAATGCGTTTGCCATTTCCCTATCCTAACGCTATCGCAAATGCCAGCGAGTTATCTGTGAAGTTAACAGGACTGCCAGTTGCATCATTAAATATCATCTTTTCTGCTGGCAACGTACAAAATATTGTTCTAGTACCAGACGACCAATTAACGGCATTATCTGAATTGCTGGACTGTAATATAGTGGTACGAGCAAGAGTCGTCCCAGATAAAGTAAAAGTACCAATACCTGTCTCAAAGTCAGTGCCGTCAGTACAAGTGTAATAGGTTGTATTACCGTCACCCACTTGGCTAAAAGCTTCAAAACCAGTCAAAGCACCAGCTAACGTATATGTGCCAGTGCCTGTGGTCGTGGTCGTCTCTTTGACGCGATCTTTAAGTACAAGGGGCATTACTTCAACTCTATTGACAGGTTCCCTGCGTTAATACGGAATATATCTCCAACCGCTATTGTCTTACTTGCGTCCAATGCTCCAATAAACAGCTTGTTGGAACCGTCGAAAGTCAGCAGCACATTGTCTGAGATTGACACAGCAGTATCCAGAACAATGCTGGTCTGGCTATTTACTGTAGCTACTCGCACGACACCACTGATTCCGGTCCCGGTAACAACATCGCCTACAACGATTGTTCCGTTATTTGCATCAACAGTCACATTAGCTGATGAACTAACTGCGCCATTGACTGTTGCTGTGGCAATGTTCTTGTCTGCAACAAAAGCGTGGGTAACGGTGTAAGTAGAGGCCGTTCCAGCGGCTGCTGCAAACTCAACATTGTTGTCGTTTATCACTCGCTGAGTGTCACAAACAACAACGTCTGATACGCTATGCGCGGCGGCAGTTGTGCTAGATGTTCCTCGTGTGCCACCTGTGAGAGTGTTTGTGCCGTCAAAACTTAGTGCCACATTATCACTAATTGAAACTGCGGAACTCAAAACAATGTTGTTTTGGTTTGTGACAGTAGCCACTCTGACTGTGCCAGATATGCCTGTTCCAGTAACAACCATACCAACAGTGATAGTGCCGCTGTTTCCATCAACCGCTACGTTAGCTGATGAACTAACCGCACCGTTTGCATTTGCCGTGGCTGTGCTATCTTTACCAGTGTAGGTAATAATTTCATCATTAATAACAACAGCGCCAGATGACGGGAACGCTTCTGCGTCTGTTAGTATCACTTCCGTTGCACTGTTTGTCAGAGCAACTGCTACGGTTGTTGTTGACTGTTTCCAGTCTGCTGCGGTGACTTGCTGTCTTGTATAGTTAGCATCGTCTGTGTCTACTTGTACTTCTGTTACATTTCCAGCCTCCGCGTTTGACACGGCGGTTGCTAGGCCAACGTATATATCGTTGTTTGGCGTAGCAAAAGAGAGTGAGTTGTTCTTAAATATGAAGTCAAGAACCCTTCTCTCTAGGTAATTGGTTGCTGCGTTTGATGTTGCCATCGTTCTTACTCCTGTTTAAGTGCGTGGCCTATCAGGTAGACCTCTCCTGTAGGCATCACTATTCTCTCTAGCTTCAGCCAAATCCTTTAGTCGTTGTATTTCCTGCATGAACCTTTGTTCATACAGTTGCATCATGTCCTGTTCACCCTTCATGTAAGTATACGCTTCTACAAGAGAGCCGTAAAGAAGGGCATTAGGAGCATTAGTACTGAGCCAAGTATTACCTGAACCCGCCCCAGCCGTAATACTGGCTGGCCTGTAGTAATAATGAAGCTCTACTGTATATGCCTGATCCGGTGTGGGACCCACAATAAAATTATCTACGTCAAAAATACCATAGTATTTTGGGACAGCATTGCTGCCATAGTCTATTGAATACCGTTGAACAAAGTTTACATCTTTAAAGTCTAAAAACGCTTTATAATTAGCTGTTGTGATTTGAAAAGAAAAAGGTGCTAAATAATCGGTAGGCACATTTAGATAAGGATCACTAGCCGTAAGTTGTGATGTAGCATTCTTTCTGAATAGCTCCAAATCAACCAGCGTAGAGATACGATCTTCCGCGCCACGAATAAACACAGGCAGATTAGTTACAAAAGAAGTTTCCTCATTCTCTGTAAAATTCTTTATCGCGTCTTGTAGCTCTGTGTATGTAAATGACATGTCACTTGCTCACTATACTATTGTTATATTGCCGACCATAGCGCTATGGTTAGTGCACTGGTAAACCAAAGATGTATCGCTTGGTTCATGCGGGACAATAAACTGCGTTAACCCGGTGGTAGAATTGTAGTTGTCTGTCACCCCTGTTGTAAAAGCAGACCCGCCGTTAGATGTCCTGATTTGCAAAGGATGGCTTGATACATTAGCTGTATTGTCAATCAAATATGTGTGACCCTTGTAGAAGGTAAAGTTCGGGTTGTTACCTGAAGTTGCCCCGGGACCAGTAAATGTATATGCGCTAGAGCCATTAACGCCAGCGGTGTATTTGGTTACAGGACCGCTTGCCTCATCATTCAAGCGCAGCCAATTACCGCCGTGGGCAAAATACATCCCTCCGAGCGCATGAACATGAGCAATGGCTCCATGATATGTTGATGCACTGGGTAGATCACTAAAAGCTGCATAGTAGAAAACAATCTTGTTAGCGCCTTGACTTACGTCAAGAACACCGTTTGTGTCGATAATATCTGTAAGCGTAGTTCCGTTACCTAACGCATTGTAGATCTCATCGAAGTTGTCGTTTATTTTATCTGCGCCTGCACGAAGGGTATCACCCGTTCCGTCATTCGCTGATGATCCAATTCCTACTGCCTGTTTTGCCATTTAAGCCTCGTCAAAAGTCTTGCTTGCCGAATCGAATGTAACACTTATCGAATCAAACGTCGATGATGTTGTTGCAACGCCAGCAGCAGCGGTTGCAACGCCACCGCCGCCTCTTATGCCACCAGTGGTTGCTGTTTCTCCAGTAATTGTAATTGTATATGAGTTAGCATCAACGACAGTAATTGTATATCCCGCAGCTTTTTCTAACGCGGTTTTTGAAAAACCGTCAAACGCTTGTGTCTTACGAAAAATAACAACATTGGATGTACTTCGACCATGTGAAGGCTCAAACACAGTAATTACGGAGGAACCAGCGCTACCTGATTGAAAAGGGTTCATCATCAGGAGAACTTGACCAGCCTCTTCAGTAGCAGTATCTGGTCTAGGTTGAAACAGAGCTTGAGGATCAGGGCCTACTCTACGAGGGTTTAACTGTGGATGTTTAATCTCATACTCGTCTGGGCCAACCTTGAGACCATTCCACTCAACAATCATTTCCGCAAGGCGATACCGAAACCCGGAACGATCCGAAAGACCCCAAGCCCTTTTACCAGATGCATGTCTTGCCATTAATTAACCCGAAGATATTGAATACTTGGCTGAAGTTTCAGCGGCACCCTGTCCTCGTCCTCATCTGCTGCACGTTGGAATTCTTCCTCATACACAGCCTTTAAAAGTTGAATTCTATCGGGAGCTTTTTTCATAGCTATATAGTAGGCTAAACCAGCTACCATACAGGGGTAAAAACGAAACGGAGCGTCTGCTGTGTTTACCAAAGTATCGGCATCATCCATCCGCTGCACATAATAATAAACTAAGGTGTCCGTAGAGTTTTCTGGAGTAGGCCATAGTATTACCTGCGGCAATGTTTGACGGTTGTAGTAATACTGACTCGGACGACCTTCCGTTGTTTTTGTGGGAAGAGTTAAATAATCACCTCTTGACATCCGTGACAACTCAAAGTCTGTGCCACTGCGTCGTACTACCACTTCCAGTAAATCTGTGTAATCTGCGGTAAATGTGTATGTGGCTGTGCCAGATGTCAAAGCTTGTGTGCCCTGCTTAACTGTCCACAGGTTAAGACCTCTGTTAGCCCAGTCAGCAAACATTAGGTTAAGAGATCGTCGCGCTGTTTTAAAATCGTAACCAGTACGAGCCTCTAACCCGCATCTCTCATACGCCTCTTCTATAATTTCAGCGACGTTTAGCTCGAAGTTTCTGGATCCTGAAAGAGCCATTATTTTTTCCTTCTTAAAGATTTAACTCTACGAGGCTTACCCGCTGGTTGTCCTAATCGTTTTTTCTGCGATATTCTACTACGTTTTTCTGCTGCTGTCATTTCTTTGGAAGTTTTGGGCGTTTTAGAAGACACCCTCTTACTGGGGCGGCAATATGGAGTACCCCGTTTTTCACCCTTGCGACGCCCACACGCTTTGCCCGTGCGAACATCCTTCCATTCTTCCTTGAACCACCGCTTGAGAGCCGCACCTTTTTTCGTCTTTCTAATAGCCATATCTTACACTCATAGAACTTGCAGCAGAAACCATTAGTAGGATAAACGCTCCGATACCAACAACAATAACAAAGATTAGAAGAAGAGCCATCTTTACGTTTTCCATTATTTCTTCTTGTCTAAGAATAGCTTCTCTTCTAGCTCTCATCGCCGCTTCTTTAGCTTCCTGTATCCTCTTCTGCCTCTCTTCAAGAATTCCTTTCCAAGTACCGGGGCCAAAACGCATATCCACCATAGTGGCTACTTCTTGTAACTTTTCGGCTGCTACTTTAGCATCAATAACCTCACGAGCAACAGATTCCACTCCGAACTGATCTGTCAAGCCAAGGCCAGATTTTTTGTTTCTAGCCTCGTTTACCTGCTTCTGACCCATAAACAAAGCATCTATCTGGCTTGCAATATCTCCTATGTCATTCGCTGTGCCAATGGCACTTTTTATACCATCAACGGCACTTTTAACTAAGGCTATACCAGCTAACGCCGTTGATATTGGTTCCATAATTATCTCTCACGGTCTTAAAATAATAGTACCGCTATCAATATATCTTGGTTGTGCGGTATTTGAATGTTCCCCCTTTTGCTTTCTTCTTACTGTTTCCCCAGTTTGCTGCGCCGACTTTTCTGCATTTGGCGATAGCCCCGCTTGCATACGCCGACGGGAAGACTTTATATCTGCGTTTAACTTTTTGATAGCATGCATCTTTAGCCATTCCTTTTTTTCCTTCTCGCACGTTTAGTTACTTTTCTTCTGTCGCTCAAAACAGTGCCACATCCTCTAGCAACATTACGATTACTGGAAGGTCTTTTTCGTTTCTGCGGCGGCTTTGATATTTGTTTTGTCATTGATCCACGCGAGATCGCCATTCTTCTTCTCCAAGAAATCATCCCACAAGACGCTTAACATCTTGTGGTTTTCACTGACCTTCTGATTTATTACAGCCGTCTCTGTTTTCAGATCTACAATTGACACTGCAATCCAAGCTACAAAGGCAAGTATGGCTGTAACAATTATGTTTAACATTTCCATCTCCGCCGTGCAGCGCAAATGCGTTTTTTGGGTGTTTTGCTACAATTAATATTGTGCATCTTCATCTGGCCTTTTGAACGGCTACAGTATGATGCGCGACGTTTGGCAGCTTTTGACCCCTTCTTTACCTTACCAGTAACAGCGGTCTTTAGCTTTGACCCGGGGTTGGCGCGGCGGTACGCCGCCACACCAGCCTTGGTCATTCCCGCCCCAGAAGCTGTGGAGCGGAAATTTTTCTTGTTACGCTTTGGCATTTTGGCTGGTTTTCTAGCCATTATCCAAAGAACCCAGTTAGCGAATCTATGTTGGTAAGTGTCACATGACACTCATCGTCGAAGATCATACCGTGGTCAGGTATGGTGATCTGGTTGTCATCAGACTGATGAAAAACCATTGACAACTGTGTCGCACCACTACTGCCGTTTTTAAACACCACCGCAGGTGACCCGCTTCCAGCCGTTTTTACATAAAAAGCTTTTAGACGAGTTCTGCCACCCAGAAGTGTTCCGGTAGCTGTAACTGTTTTTGCTGTGATAGAAGCAGCCATTCCGCCCTCCTATTAAGCAAGGTTGTTATTCTGCTGATACAAGATTGTAAAACGAACAAGACCTGCATTTGTTGAAGCAGAAGATGTCACAGTCAAACGAATATCTGCTGTACCAGTGTCCTGCCAAGCCAGCGCAGCGCCAGCCTGAGTTGTTGGATACTTGCGACCAGCAGTCGTTCCACTTGCAAATGTGTTCAGAATTGTGGCTGCGCCACCGACAGTGTCACCAACACTAAGGTTAGTTGTGCCACTTGCTGCGGTGATAACGTCAATCACACAATCGATGATCTGAGAGTTTGCAGGGATAACAACGTCAGTGACTTGAGCAGCTAAAGCACCGCCTGATAAGTCTGCTGAAAATGTTTGAGCCATAACAACTTGACCGACATTGGCAATGTTCGTGCCTAGAGTCGTGCCTGTTGTGTTCTTAATAGTTCCGGCCTTAATAGGACCGGAGAAAGTGGTAGTAGCCATTTAAGTCTCCTGTCGTGGCTAGTGTCAACCGCACCATGCAGTTGTCAGGAATGCATCATTGTACAATAAAAAAGGGCAGCATGGAAGCTGCCCTTTAATATCATTTTGCCTACACTTATGCGCCCGGTGAACCGAACACTGCGCGAGGATCTGAAAAGCCGAAGCTGTAACGCTCACGAGCTTTGTACCGCATGTTACCAGTGTCGAAATCTGGGTCCATTGCAGTTGACAGAGCCAAACGCTCAAAGTGCTTGAAGCCGTTTGGTGCATCAGTCTTAATGAAGAATGCGTCTGTATCAGTTAGGAAGTCGTTGACTACATAACCGTCTGGAAGCATGCCCATTGAGCGCAATGCGTTTGTGTCGTTGTCTGCTGTACCTACCCGAAGGTTTGATACCATAAGACGCTCGGCAACAAACTGAAGCTGGCGAGGAACGATAAGCTTCATGCCTTTAAGGGCAATGATCAAACCGCGCTCGTCAGTGAAACCAGCGATGCTGATAAGTGAGTCTTCAAGAGAAGTCTCATTCAGGTCAGCAGCAGTTGCTGGCTCGTTAGCGAATGTGCCGCCGCTTGTTAGCGGGTGGTTAGTGGCGCAGAGAGCAACACCGTCACCACCAGCAAATGCGCCAGCGGAGAATGCATTGTTAAGAACTGCGGCAGCTTTAACCTGCTTTGTGTGTGCCATTGAACGAGCAAGGGCACGAGTGTACCGAGAAGCAAGACGATCATAGAGATTGTCCTCAACTGCTTCTTCAGTGATTGAGAAGGCCATTGCCACTGTCTCGTGGTTGTAACGAGCAGTGTAAGCTTCGTTGGCATCATCAAAAGTGACACCTGTGCCCTCACCCTTGACAGGTGCGGCACCGAAACCTGACAACATCACCTCTTCTTCAAACGCCCGGTCAGAAGACTCGGTGTCAAAGATTTCAGCATGCTGACCTTCGTATCGGTCATATTCCATTCCAAAGAGAGCGTTTAGACCGGGCTCTAGTTCTTTGGCGAGTTGTGCGCGAGAAATAGCCATTGTCTAACCTCCCTACGAAATTGCAGCTTCAGAATCAGCCTGAAGCAGCGCATGGTTGTTGATCATCACAATCATAGGAATACCCGCAGCAGCAAAGTCTTCGTTGTCTACATCATCAAGGATGCCAACAATCTTCAGAGGAAGAGAGGCGTTTGATGAGTCTAATGTAGCAACATCCATCTTTGCGGATGAGATTCCTGTGGTTGTACTTCCGCTTGCGCCACTATCCAACTGAGTGTTTTCAAAGATAGACGCTTTAGCGGTTGCTTCATCTGTAAATGTCGCATCAGTAGCGATAATGAAGCGCTGAAGTGGGTTGTCATACACAAAACCTGTAATGTCGAAGTTTGTGTCTGCACTTCCTGAACCGGGCCAAGTGTTCGAGAACACTTTCTTTCCGGTAGTGGCTGAAACATACTCACATCCTTGGAACACGCCAACATATGCCACGGTATCTCCTGAAGCAGAGCCAACAACGATTGAACCACCGTTGTCACACTTTACTGGAGTACCTTGGAATATTGCTGCTGCGGAACTGCCGATGGGGTATGCATTCACACCGCCAGTAGCCGGAGTGCTACCCGCAGTGTTTATCGGCTTGAGGCCGAAGGCAACATTAACATTTGCCATTGCTTACTCCTTTTTTTGTAGGAGGTCAGCCATCCGACTTACCTCCGAATGATACACGGCTTTTCCTATCCGAGTGGATAGGCATTGAGGGATGTTGTTCCCTCATTAGGCTTTGGTCCACGGCTTCCATTTGTTGACGGGTCTGCTCCCGATAGTATTCAGTTCGCTCTTCTACCGTTTCCTCTGGGATACGAGCAAGCATTAAACCGCCTACTCCTATTACACCTGCATGCTGACCATCATCGATAGTTGGATATTTACCAGCCATCTCAGGATATTCGTCAGCCCTTACAGGCTCCCAACCTTCCCGAAGCTTGGCATTTACATTCATCTTATCGTCCTCACCACGAAGTGAAGTACGAATCCAACGATGCTTATAGCCGTCTGGTGCTTCTGGGGCCTCCAGTTTAGAAGGAGGTGCCCAAGGCTTTCTTCTCTGGGTCTTTGCGCGAGTTGTCGCTTCGCGTGGCGTTCTTGTAGAATCAGTCATCTCTTACTCCTTAACATACTTAGCATATTCTTCGAGCGGAACATTCAACCGCTTCGCTATTGCAATCTGCGAAGGAGTTAATTTGACTGTTCTGCGCCCCTTTCCTGACGGTGCTTTAGAAGCACTGGACTCCGCAGAAGCGACTCGGGGTCCAGAATCATTGCGCTTTGTTTCCTTAAATTTTTGTGGAAACTCTGCACGAATCCTCTTGTCAAGTTCATTATAGTACTCATCGGACGTTGGGTCAAATCCTTCATCCTCTATTAGTTGTCTATGTACGCCAAAGGCAGCGTATGTCATAGGTTGATCAGTACCAAACCATTCATTGTTAGAAGCCCAAGCCTCCGCTTTTGGATCAGGAGGAGCGGGTTGTTGTGCTTGTTGTTGTGAGGCTGGGGCATTAGTTGCTTCTTCTTTAGCAACACTAGCCCTCTCTTGTCTTTTTCGAGCTTGCTCTAATTGCGCTTCGTCCAAGGCTAAACGGCTTATGTTCTTTTGAGCCTCAAACATTCCTTCAGCGTCACCCTCGTCGTAAGCTTTTTGATATGCTTGTTTAGCAGCATCTGCCTGCGACTTAATCCTAGTGTCGAATTCTCCGACATAAGACTGGTCCAAAGATTCCAAACGCTGTCTTAGCTCATCGTTTTGCTTTTTCACTTCCGCCGCAAAATCAACAGCAGCTTTTCTTTGAGCTTCTTCTTCACGATATCTGTGCGTTAATTTATTTATTCTAGTCTGCACAGACTTAGAGTATTGCTCGAGCTCCTCTTCTTTTGACTCGGGTTCTTCCTCTTCTTGTTTTTCTTCAACAACTTCGACTTCAGAAGAAGTATCTTCTTCTTTTTCTTCAACAACTTCGATTTCTTTTTCTTCGGTTTCTGCGGCGTTAGTTGACACAACTATCCTCCGTATGACTTGATATCGTCTGGATCGACGATGGTTGCGATGACTTCGTCATCGTTGATAATGCGGACTTCACCACCCTCGATACTAAACCGAGAGCCAGCGTAGCGACCGATACACACCCAATCACCCACCTTACACCAAGGGTCACCGCCGCCAAATTTGTCGGCATCCTTGTATGCTAAAGGTCCAACCTTTACGACATAGGCTACAACGGTAGCCTTTGACTCACGGTCTCTAACTTGATCAGGAACATAAATACCCCCTTCAGTCTTATCACGACCCATGTACGGCATGACTAATATGCGCCATCCAGTGGGTTGTGGGATTCTTTCTGTAAGGGATTTTTTCTTTGCGGCCTCTTCGGCCTTCTTTTTCGCTTCGCGTTGCGCGACAACGTAGTCAGGTACTATCAGTGTCTTCGACATAATTCACCTTTTTTAGCAGGGCCTTTAATTCCTCAAGAGCATAAGCGACACCCTGTATTTCGCCGACTCTTGCTTTGTAGTCTTCCCAATCGGAAACACCACCACTTGTAATAGAATGACTAATGTCATCTATTCTTTCAGTCAATCGTTTATTGTACTGACTGATAAAATTTATAATATCCATATAAGCCCCTTAAACTTTCTTCTTTACAGTGCCTCCACGCATACGACGCATAGCCATCTTCTTGGCTTTGTTCATGCCGCCCATCATCTTTTTAGCCACTACCTTACCACCACGATTGCGGCGCATTACTTTCTTTTTAGCTCCAGCCATTTTCTCGTTTCCTTCTTCTAGCCAAGATTAAACTGATAAAGTCTTCTTTTGTGTAATTTTCGTAGTATCCCATTTTTTCTAGTTTTTTACTAGCCTCATCCAGTTCGGATAACCTCTGTATAAATACCATTGTAAAGTTTGTTTGAAAAGCCAGTAACCATAAATCTATTTTATTAACAGCAAACCAGTTGTTCATAGCTACGCATGCGGCTTCAACTTGATCATAAGGCTGTTCGGCTTCTTCCTCTAAACAGATTACAACAGAGTGTTTATCGCTAAAATTTTTACACTGAGTTGCTATTGTTAGCCACAGATCTTCTGTGTCCAGACATTCTACAACTCTTAATTTACCTTCATGTAGTGCCTTCTTTGCAAAAGGACAAGGAGCAAATCCAGCGTCCTTGTCCACAACACTTAAATCAGTGTGTATCCATTCCTCTATGAGTTCTCTCATTTTTTACGAGGCACCAATAAGTCTTGAAAAGAAACTCGGGCTTTCTTTACTGTAGATTTGAGCACTAGGACCTTTTTTAATCTTCATACCCATACTTCTAAGAAGGGGCGCAATACCTACCTCAGATACGATTTTATCAAACGTACTAGGGGTGTTGTACTTGCTGGTGAGAAGGTCACCGGAGCGAACCATATTAGTCGAATCAAAAGCTAATTGATTAGCTGTTGAAGGGCCACCAAGTTCTCTCGAAGATACTGCATCTCGAATTAACTGCTGAAGATCAGTTGCTGGCGCTGGAGGAGTTTGATTCGGCCTAAACTCTGGACCCATTATTTGTCCTGAAGGAAGACGGGCACCATCTGGAACTTTTGAAAAATCCTTATCCATTAAGTCTCTTACAGACATTCCATGCTCGTCTAGAAAATCTTGAACCTCGGGGCTTAGTTCCACAGAACTTCTACCAAGAGCTTCGCCAATGGTGTCAATCCCAAAACCCCCCGCAAGCTGTTCTCCAGAAAGTCGTGAGCCATAGTTACCAGCGGCAGGAAATTGTGGAGGATTTTCTAATCTTTCCATAGCCCGGGCGGCAGCTTCATCGGCACTAAGGTTCTTAGTATCTTCAAAGTAGTTTTTTATTTCATCCGCTTCTGCTTTAGTCATGCCGCCTGTTGTTTGAACTGATCGAACACTTCCATCAGGGAGTGTTTCTGTTTGAAACCCGGTTTTACCATCCACAATAGAAGACCCTGATGGCTTAACCGTTGTCTCACCACTCAAAGGATTAGTGCCTCCGAAGCGCTGTTCAAATCCTGCTAAGTCAGGGGAAGCACCACGAGGCATGAAATCGAGTGAGCTTGTAGAAACTCCCGGGACGTTAGGCGTTGTGAAATCATCTATAACATTTCTTAGAGCAGCGCCAGCATCTTTAAAACCTTGTACAGCCTGACCCGGTATCTGTCCAAAAGATCTACCAAGGCCACCATATGTCTCACCCCTAGCCATCATTTCAGGAGTGGGAGCCATTGCATCTTGAGGTAAAGGCTGACCTGCAATTCCTGTAACTTTGTTTGTCAAAGCTCTTGCAAGCATACCCATGCCGCCCGTCACGCCCATAGCAATGTTGTCCGTGCCGCTGTAGTTTCTATCATAAGTAGCTATCGGACCCAAAACAGTTGGTGTTCCATCTTTCCTGCCAAAAATACCAGACTGTAGGCCCGGTCTGACTTGACCCCTAAGATCAAAAGCTTGAGGATTGAAATTAGGATCAATGTCTCGATTATATCCTCGTTCGCCACGAACATTGTATGGGTTTAAATACTGATCGTATGCTCTGTTAATGGCTCTTGCTGTCGGATCTGCATAGCCATACTTGTCTTGATATGTTTCTAAATCTGGACGACCAACGTCGGAACCCGACTTTCCGCTGTAATACTTATCCGCGTCAATGCCCATTGGCTTGCCACCAGACATTAGAACTGTTTCCCCGAGTTCGTTCTTCTTGCCGAAGACCGTGCCAGTGAGCCTGCCTACGTTGGGATCGGTTTTAACCTGCCCCGAGCCTATACCTACTCTTTGAAGAGCTTTTGCAGTGTCATACCCAAGGGTATCAATACCGCCCGTGTTAGTTCTGGATATATCATATAAAGAATTAAAATCAGACCTACTCATAGGTCCCCTGCGGGAGGTGTATAAATTAGCGAATTGATTAAGACCAGACCTTGGACTTTTGAACATAGGAAAGCTCTGTCTAATAGCCATTCCTGTTCTGGTGGGGCTGTCCATGTAGGAGTTTACAATCGAATCAATAACACCTTGATTACTCGCGCCAGTAAAGTCGGAGCCACCCGAATCAAAACCTCCGAAGTCGTAGCTGTCCATATTTATGCCAGCGGCTTGAGCGGCGGCAGCAGCTATGTCCTGCTGTAAGTCCTGATCAAAATCTTCATCAGAGTATTCAATAGCCATTGCTATCTAACCTTAACTTTTCTACGAGGACACACAGATGCTTTACCCATACCACGAACATACTTACCGTCCTTGGCTTCGACAATATTTTTTGTTTTGTTCATAGTATTCTCCAATACGGTTGAACCGCCATCCCTACGACCACGAGCTTTAGCCATAAGCTTCTCAGCGGAGCCACGACTAATACCAAGATCTTCTGCAAACTGATTTAGTCTTGGTCTTGGCATTTCTTACCCCAGTTTATAATTTCATCTATGGTGCGTCCGCAACCAATACATCTTACACGTTCTTTGTCTAGTACACAAATACCTACGCATGGACTTTTATTCATAGCTAGGAACACCTATCAAAGCATTAATACCAAACATCTCCATAAGGACAAGAGTAAAAAACAGCAACAGAACACCACCAAAAATCAACTTGCCACTAAAGTTCGACGATCCAATCTTAATCGCAACAAACTCATTACCCAAAATCCGAAGGATCAACTCGAAGCTATTGTCACCAACTTTAGCTTCTATTGGTTTTACTTTCGATTCATCCACGCCGTAGCTCCCATGAATGCTCCAACGATACCAGCACCACTGATATAAAATAAGTTACTAATGTCGCTTAGAGCGTTAATCCGCTCAATACTAATGAATGGCATAAACATCATAAAAGTGAATACACCCATAGCTATTAGAGTAGCTGTAGCCATACGCCTTTGAGCAAGCTGTTTGCGTAACTCATACTCTGTCTTCTTAATTTCTTTTGCATGCTCCAGTTCTTCATCGGTGACTATACCATCGCCATCCATGTCGTACTGGTCGTACTGGCTGTCTTTTTGCAGGCGCTTTGACATCACTTCTTACCAAAAAACTTAGCGGCACCGCGCATACCAAAACTGGCAGCAACGATAGTGCCAAGAGTATATTGATAGTATTGCGGCATGGCCTCAAGAGCAGTAAATCCATCAGAAACAATTTGTCTCCCCCAATCTCCACAGAATGCTAGAATTAACGGAACCGAAAAAAGCACAGTTAACCACTCGTCCTTCCACGAATGAGCAGAGGCATCAGCCATCTTCAGATCCCAATCGATCTCTCCAGTAGCTTTCTTCTGCATCACCACAGCTTCAGCTTGAGCGATAGCTACTTTCGTAGCCGCTTGAGCTTTCTTTTCTTCTACCTTCCCGTTCAACCAAGTACCTGCCAAGGATGAAATCGGACCTATAAGAGCCTGTAACATTATTGACCTCTCTTCAGGGCAGCTTGAGTATTAATACGATAAATGTTCACATCGTTACGATCATCAGCGATACCTTGCTGCATTTGTAACCGCTGCATAGCCAACTGAGCAGACTGTTCCAATTTAGCCTGATCAATCTGGAAATCCATTGCATCATTCTGTGTCTTGCGCTGAATCTCTGCTGTATCGTTCTGCAACTCCTGCTGGCGAATCTCAACCAGTGGATCCGGTTTTTGTGGTGGAATCAGAAGCGGTGACAATTGATCAAGTGTGTCTGATATCTGCTGCGCTACCGCTGCCTCTACCGCTTCAGGTGGTAATTGAGGGATAGGCTCACCAGCCATTTGAGACTTTTGAATCGCCTGCTTGAATACTTCTTCAACAATATCCCTAGCAAACAATGATACATGCTCCTGAATGTGAGCCTGCAACAACAAGAAAGCCTGTGGGCTAGCTTGAATGGCAGGAGACTGAATCATGGATGCATGCACTCTGATATGAGCACGATGATCCTGCTCCTTGAATGCCTGACTCGGCATACCCTTCAGAGCCATAGAATTTTCCATAGCCGGGTCATTCGCTTGCGGTGGCTGCGGCGCTGGTAGGATAGCGTCGATGTTCTTCACATCCAACGCATCATACATACGACGATAGGCTTCATACAGATTGTGCATCTGCGGTGCGGCCTGCGCTAACTGCAACTGTGTTTGTGCAAGAGACAAACGCTGTGCCATAGAAAAAATTGACGGGTCAGAGACAGGGAGGATATCTACACGCCCGTCAAAGTCTTGTGCCATAATCTGAGGGTTTACGTTTGCTCCGACCATATATGGATAGGGCACCGGATTCGTAGCAAAGATCTCCGCTAACATGCGAAACTCTGCTTTTTGTGCGTAGTGTAGGCGCTTATGAATACTTGAAATAACTTTTGAACCCTGCTCAATCAGGGCCACTGTTGTTCCCACGGGAGCTTGGGAGTTGACATCTGCGACCTTTGTGTCCGCAACTTGTGCAAATCTTCTACCCGAATCAACGACCACCCCGAGTAATTGAGCCAGCGTACCAGAAGGCTCCTTGTACGGGAGTGGGACAACAGCATTCCGAACATCACCGCCGGGAACATCAATATCGCGGAACTCACCCGGATTGATAGGCTCATCGTCATTTCTGACACGAACTCCACGAGCCTTGAAACCACCCGGTAAATTCGAGAGCGTACCCGCATCAATAAGCTGACGGAGAATAGATGTGGCAGCACGAGATAATCCTCCAATCATATGCAGTAAGCCAAACCCGTAGAAACCAAAACCGGGCAGGAATTTAAAGTGAACAAAATAATCACGCTTCCGACGCATCGGATCCTGCTCACGATAGTTCCGTACTACCGAGAGAATTTTTCCCGAATCGCCGTCCATAGTGACGATATACGGCAGCTTGATACCTGTAGCTTCACCTTCCTCGTCAATATCCTCAAATCCCTCAAGGTCAAGGTCAACATGGACTTCATGGATAGTATAAAGCTCGTCACTGTATCCCGGGCGAAGTCCCTGAATCTCATCAGCCTTTCCACGGATTGTTGAGTCAGATTCATCATCTTCTGTTGCAGACAAGTCAACATCTCGATAAACACCTCCTACCTGTAACTTTCTAATATCATTTTCACTCATACGAACAACGTGAGTGTATCGTTCTGCTGTACGCAAATCAGAAGCAGAGTAAGGAACAATCAAATCCTCTGCTGGTACAAACTTGGATACCGCTCTCTGACGAGTGGGATCAAAGTAAACCTTCTTAAATGTCGAACCAGTAATCGGCAGATAAAACAGCATCTGATCCGTATCCTGATCAAACTCCTCCATTACCTCCGTAATCTGGTAATTCATAAAGTCCTTGACACGCTGGGCCTGATCCTCAACTTCCTTGGTCTGCATGCCCAAAATCTGCGTCTTCACAGGACCACCGGGAGGTAACATCTCCTTGTAAGCCTGCGCCTGAAACTGCGTAACAGCCTCGCTCAATAACGGATGCGTTACACCAGATGAACCAAGAAATGGCTCTGAACGCTCCTCGTAATTAATACCGAGTAACGTAAGACCCTTCGAGATAGCCTCTTCCCAATCCTCCCGAGAACCCTTGTCCTCATCTACCTTAGAACCAAGGTCCGAGGACAAAGCTCCAAGGACGGAGTCATCAAGTACTTCAGCCAAGTTCGCATTGTGATCGTACTCTTCAGCTTCAACCTCGATCAACTGCTCTTCGCCAACAATTTCAATACCGGGCGGAAGCTCTTCCATACCGGGCAACGGTACTTGGACCTCGGTCATCTGTTCTTCTGCGGTCATCCCCGGTCCGCCGGGGCCCATTGCAGGTGCAACCATCTGTGGAGGTAGTGCCATTAGAATGTTCCTTTAAATGTTCCGCCACGGGCTTTCATCACAGCCTTACTCATACCACCAGTCTTGTACTTCTTTGCAAGCTTTGAATCTATTTTTTCCTGCACACCTTCTGGCAGTTTTGAAAAACCTTTATATTTAGAAGGCACATCATTCATGCCGCCGTCTTTACGACCCTCATAATCATCTAAAGCTATTCTTAATAGACCAGAAAAATACTTTCTATCTTTTTCAGTCTTGGCGTTAGCTAGGCCCTCTCTGGCTTTATCTATCTTTGTTCTACTTATTCTAGCACTAAAGTTCTTTTCACCCATTAGAACACTCCTTTGAATCTCTGTGGACGGGCAATAGGACTGAAACCCTTGACCATACCACCACCAACTTTATTTACAGAACGACTGTCCTGTATCTCTCTGTATCGATCATATTCCTTATCGGTCAATAAACGGATGTCACGTTGGGCCGCTGCCATGATCTGTTTGTCTGTTCGCATTTTACGAATATACCTTAAATAAGTCACCTATACCAGAACGCATGTCAACCTTGCCACCCGCAGCTTTTTTAACTAGGCGCAAGTTAGGCTTTGGTGGAGTGGGATCTGGAATGCCTATCCCAGAAATACCAGCCTGCTGCTTGTTGGCAAACTCCGTAATAATTCTTTGAGCCTCTTCCGGCGGGGTATCATCAGTAATACCCAGAGACTGACGAAACTGCTGCTGTTCAGCCTCCAACTCCGCAAAACGAGCTTTGTTCTTCTTTGTGGTTAACTCCGCTTCCAAAGCCTTGCGGTTAGTCTGACCCTCACGAAACCTGCCAAGAGCCTGATCAAAACCAAAGTCGTCGTTCACGTTACGAGATACATCGTCAAGAACAGAATTCAAATCTAACGCATCAGGGTAAATATTATTGTAATCATCAACTCTTTCACGAACCGCAGATATCAAAGCCTCGCCACGGCTAAAGCCCTCTTCCCGAGCGAACTCATAAGAATCCTTGACAGAGTCAACAAACTCATCAGACGTAGATCGAACCGGATCGCCGCCACTCACAAAATCAAAGGACTTGTCAATGTTTATAGATGCATTGCCAGTATTAAACGCATCGTCTACACCCTGAAGCTCCATGTTTAACTCTTTTAAAGAACGAATGCCCGAGGACCCAGTTTCAGCGGCCTCCTTTTCTAGCTTCGCATACGCGGCGCTCTTCTCCCCTACAATCTCACCCTCGAGGACTTCTTTCTTCGACACAGGTGCAAGGTCCGAGGACCGAGATTGACTCTTCGCCATTAACTGAGACAATCGAGGAAGATCCTGCATCCCCGCAGCTTCGTTAATAGCCATAACCTCATCATCGTCAAGCACACGAGTTACTTTCATCTGACCAGATATAATCCAGTTACCATCTCGAGCCTGACCTTGCTGGTACTTGTAGCTACCACCCATAGGCAACTCATCTGTAATCTGAGCTTCGGCGCGGTTAATCTCACCCTTACGAGGACCAGACTTAACAATCGATGCTCGTGCGTCCGCAACACTCTGCAAGTCTACGTCATCTGGAACTTCGACTTCAGCCCAAACCTGATTACGTCCACGAACTTTCATCTTCTGGCCCATAAACATTTCTTCAGGACCAATATGTGACGCAACAGGAAACTCGCCTGAATGCCAGCCCGGGCGTAACGCAACAGCCTTTATTGTTTTCGCCTGTGACCCTTTTGGTAAATAACCTTTTTCTATGAGCATGTCTCGTGTAGCTTGATCAGGAATAGCAACACTATCCCCCGTTCCAGCGGAGCCATCCCACTTTTTAGAAGGCACATACTGCTTGCCGTTAGGCGCAGTGAAATTAAACGGGATCTCTGCTGTTTGCCACTCACCAATTTTAACTGGAGTCTTAGCGTCCACGAACAAAGGATATAAGGTCCCAGTTTCGGGATCCTGCTCAAAAAGTTTGTAAGCCTTCTTTGTCTTAACAATTTCTTTTGCTTGTGCAGACCCAACACCTTTTTTCTCGGCCCCCGAACCACGAGCTTTGGTTCCCTTTGAAGAACGAGCCACTCGAGATATGTTGGATGCAAGTAAAGCAGCCTCACCTCCAAGACCAGCTATACCCGCGATTAGACGACCAGCGGTCTCTGAAGTGGATCCAGTCGGGCGGTCATAGTCAACACCAATTGCCTCACCTAGATCAGCATACTTGTCAATTAAATATTCGGAGCCAAGAAAAGGTTTTTCCGGCACAGGTATCCCCACACCGCGCATGCCCATTGTTATTAAATCGACAGGAGCACCAAGCAAATCAAAAGGGGCAAACTTCGCACCACGAGCCATGTCCTTTAACTCTGTGTCACGAGCTTTCTGTTCGGTGGGTGTGAGATCTTTGTAAAGCTTTGCAGCCATCAGTAATACTCTCTTGCTACGCGGGGTGGATCATCTTCAAATTCTTCCCCTGCTAAACTAACAAAGCCACCCTGACGAAATCTCATCAAGGCCATCGTCATGCTATCACAAAAGTCATCGTGATCGCCATTGGGGAATGAAGCAATCTCTTCAATAACTTCTTCTGCAAACTTTTCGCCTTCAGGATACCATACTTTTCCCGACTCGAATATAGGAGAGACTATATGCATACGAGTTGTTTTGTCCATACCTCCCCCACCACGTTTCCGACCGGGGCTAAAGGTAGCGACAGGGAGGTTCAGTAACCTCATTTCGTCCGCCAAAGGTGTACCAGAAGCTTTCGCCTCGATTAACATCAACTCCGGCTCCCAGTATTCGTATTCTTCCTGTGCAATAGACTTTAACTCTGGGAAATTCCACCGCCCCTTCTTCGCATCCATCAATATCAGGTGCTGATCCCCGTTTCCGTAGGGCTGAAACACACCCCACGTTGTAATAGCAGAGTAATCGGCAGTTTCTTTCTTACTGTACGCCGTATCATAGGACTGAATTACATAATCTAAGTCAGGAATGTCATCTTCTTCCCAGACTTTCCACCAATCCCGCTTGACCATAGCGGTTTCTTCTGATGTGGGGTTCTGTTGCCACTGAGCATTCCACTTTCCCACCGAAAGTGAAGCCTTTACCTTCAAAAGCTCGTCTTTTTTCCAGAATTCAGGCCATAATGGTTCCCCCGAAGGCATAATTGCAGGGAATTCCACCACATCCCACTGGTCAGCCATCAAATCTTTCTGCTGTGCTTGCAGTAAACGGCCCGTAATATCCTTCTTGGACCACCTAGTCTGCACAATAATGATGGTTCCCCCCGGCTGAAGACGCTGACGAGGGCCAGAAGTGTACCATTCCCACGCATTGTCATACGCACTAGGCGATAATGCATCCTGCTCCGAGTGCGGATCGTCAATAATAAGTAAATCAGCACCACGACCAGTCATTGCAGCGCCCACCCCGGCTGCAAAATATTCCCCACCAGCGCTGGTCTCCCAACGACCTGCCGCTTGGCTGTCCGGTTTCAGGTCCGTGTTTGGAAAGATCTCCTTATAAATAGGATCAGCAATCAAATCTCGGACCTTTCGACCAAATCTTACAGCAAGTTCGGTGTTCATGGTAGCTTGAATGATTTTTAATTTTGGATTGCGGCCCAAGAACCAGCTAGGCATTAGATAAGATGCAAATTCTGACTTGGAATGCCGGGGAGGCATATTGACAATCAATCTTTTTAAGTCACCCCGGGCTATCCGCTCTAGCTTCTCGGCTATGATTCTATGATGGGTCCCCTCTATAAACCCGTCATACACATGTTTGGCGTAAGCCATGAATTTATCTTGAGCTATGTCTCTGGTTTCAAGACGCTTCTGCTGCTCCTCCAGTAACAGGATCTCTTTAAGGACATCCTCTGGCAGCAGTTCTAGGTTCGCTGTGTCATCCATGCCCGAATGATAATACTCAGCAATGAATTTATCAACCCAGCAAAATGCGACCGTATGTCAATAGACTATCCCAAAAAAATAGGGGGTAGGGGGTCGCGCTGCTCGAAAACTGACTGCCGATCGATGCCAGTAACCCCAAAAAACCGACGATTTACTCGGTTTTTATGCATTTTTTATTTGATTATATGAAAAATATAGTTAAGATAATCATATCAAATCAAATATAAGGGGATTAGATATGACTTTAAGAAACCAAATCATCGAGCAGCTTGGCGGTCGCTTGTTCACTGCTACATTCACAAAAGCCGATGGCAGCTTGCGTCATGCATACGGTCAGGTTATTGCCGACGATCGGCTAACCGATGACCAGCCGAACGTGATCACGTTCATCGATTACTCTATTGCTGCTGAAATGCTCGAGGCTGGTAAGTCCAACGTCCGTCGTATGAAGCTCGAAGCTGGTACGGTGTACACAATCAAGTCTGGAAAGACTGTTATTTCTAACGTCGCATAAGGGGACAAAACAATGACAAGAACACTACAAACAATTTTGCATCAAGTCGCACTAGCCAATGACAAGGTCGATCATGCATTGGAAATAATCGAGAATGTCTTACAAGATAGTGGACACTGGTGTGAAGATTTATCCGGCAATATCGAAGATATCCAAACTGACTTGGAAAATCTTCAATATAAAATGGTGACGGTCTGGAACGAGGAGGAGGATTAAAAACAAGGGGGCATCCGCCCCCTACCGTCCGGCAGTGTGTGCTGTCGCTGATGAGGCCAAGAGGCCGAAACGGTAAATCAAATAGAAGGGGATTAAAATGAATAGTATCGTTACAGGAATAAAGTTTGTCGGGCTTGTCGGCCTGTTCTATGCCTCGCTGATAGTATTGACCGCATTGTTCATTACTAGCTGGTGGCAAGTAGACAATGGCTGGATGGCATTCGTTGGGGCTGGTGCTGTTATGACTGGCTCTATCATTCTTCTAGATGAATTTTTAAGGGGGTAATTATGGAATACTGTGATCATCGTGATGCCGACGGGCGAAAACAATATACATGGCTCGAGCGCGATGCTCGAGGGATCGAGCTCGGCGGTCTGATGTGCTGTGACTGTGCGGATCGTGTAATGGCTGAAAATCGCCGACGCTACCGAGCGGACATTTTTGAAGACTCAAATTATTGGGCGGATGAAAGGATCGAAGAACATGGCTAACATTTATTATCACACACCAATACTAGGCTGTCCCAGCCTAGTAGTTTGGTCGGTCGGAAACTCTCTAACTGAGATTGGCAAGACACTCGCCAAGCATAACAAGATCTGGCCTGACTCTTCTAGCGAGGGTCAGGTAATCACGATCGGTAAAAAGCAGCGAGGCCGTCACGGGGTCAGACCGATAAAAGAATATCGGCTACATGGTGACAAGCTGACCAAGATAGCAGAATTAAGACCATCCGGTTTTTGGGTTAGGACAGGGGAATAATTATGGATCAAGTGACTGTCAAAAGACAAAAGAAAGGCTGGTTAATCTCGGTTCCGGAAAGTCAGTGTCGTGTGTTTAGCTGGATCATAACGGAAGGCGAGGCTGGGCTTTCTGCCTGTTACGGGGATGAAGGCGAACCCATCGTTATCGGTGGTGACTTGGACAATTGGAATGGGATTAAGTGGGATCTTTAAACAACACGGGATCGAGCGCCACGGTGCTCGATCCTCTTTGCTTTTTTTATATATACAGGGGAACAAGGCCGCAGGCCGCAGGCCGTTGTATATATAAAAAGAGGAACAAGGCCGCAGGCCGCAGGGAAAATATTGTTTGCATACCTTGTGGAATAGTATAGAATAAAATCATAAACCAATAGTAAGGGGAATTGCTATGTTATCGAATGTTTCAAAAATGCCGGGCAAATCAATATCCCGGTCAGCGTTCAAGTGTAAGACCGGATCAAAGCTAGCCAAGATTAAAGGCTCAGTATGCTATGATTGCTATGCGCGGAAAGGCATGTACAGAATGCCGAACGTGGTCAACAAAATGGAAGAGCGGGAAGAGTTCTTTTTCTCAATCGATTTTGTGCCGCAGATGGTCAAGCTATTAGATAAGACAAGATCAGAATATTTTAGATGGTTTGATAGTGGTGACGTTCACGACGTTAGAATGGCGCTAAACATTATTGACGTTGTTAAGGCCACACCAAACAAAAAACACTGGATACCAACAAAAGAACACAAGATTTGGGCAGAAGCTCTAAAGATCGAACCGTTGCCAGATAACGCAGTGCTGCGGTTATCTCAAACAATGGTCGATCAAGCCCCGCCTGCTAAGTGGCAAAATTCAAGTGCGGTAATTAAGAACGCCGCGCCTATCGGGCATGAGTGCCCAGCCCCAAAACAAGAGGGCAAGTGTGGCGAGTGCCGCGCATGTTGGGACAAGAATGTCAAAACAGTTTCCTATCACAAGCACTAGGGTTTCCCCTGATCCCCTGCCAGCAAAGCTGGCAGGGGATTTCTTTTTTTATATATCCATAGGACCTAGGCCGCAGGCCGCAGGTCATCGACTCATGGCATCAGACCATAGGGCGCAGGCCGCAGGCCGCAGGCTCTCGATCAGGCCGCGCATATCACCGATATACAAGGCCGCAGGCCGCAGGTCATCGATCCTCGAACCTAGCAACTCGATCGCTTTGTCCGCGCCAAATAAAAATAGGTCGCTGGTCGAGGGGTCGTGCAGCAAGAAAAAACTTACGCCTTTACATCTAAAATGTGAGGAATGCCACGCAATCTGTGATTTTGACAGGCTAACCCTGCCATTTTTAACTATTTTTAATTCCAGCCACACTGGCACACCATTCATGCATAGGTATACGTCCGGCATTCCTTCACCAGTGCGGTTTTCAATCCTCTCGAAGTGCGTTTTCTTTGGTAGGTTCTGTTTCAATAACGTCCACAGTGATCGTTCTGTCTTTGGCATCTTCAACCCTCTTCATATCGTCACCAAAAGCGTGTGGGTAATTCTTCCTGATCGCGCTCAGTCGAGCGACAATATCTTCACGAGACAAGTTGTCGAGTTGATGAACGTGGTTCTGTTCTCGCCTATCAATAGTCAAGCCACCCAAACTGGAACGAATTTTTTCGGCATTGATAGCAGCAGAAAATTGACCAGCTTCCTCCGCCGCATGAGACAATTCATCAAAGCGTTTAAGTTGGTTGACCAAGGTCACGCCATATTTTCGCTCTCTAGCTTCCCGAAGTTCTTTGATAAGTTCTGGAACTTCTGGAAAAGATTTACCGTCAAGAAGTTTAGCAGCATGATTTCTCGCACTGTCGGCAGCATATCCTGCCTTCCTAGCGCATTCAGCATTGCTGTATCTGCCATCGACATAAAGTTTGGCAAACTCTCTCTGGCGGTTGGTAAGACCAGCAGGTCTTCCGCCTTTCTTAATAGTGTTTTCTGTGGGTTCAATGTTTTTCAAAGTAAAAAACCTTTCTTAGCCAGCTTTATGAGGGTTAAAAGTGTCCCACTGTCTCACAACTGTCTCAGCTATAATCGTTACTGGAAGCCATTTGAGACACTTGAGACACTTGAGACACCATTTTCAGAATTTTTATTTTATTTTTCTTCAACCCAAAAAAATCATTATCTGACTGCATTTTACTGTTTGCACTATTGAATATAGTATGCTAAGGCTTATATAAGATTATATATTCAACCAGTATATCATATATATCAAAGGTTCGAGGATCAAGGGGCAAGGACATGGAAGCAAAAATCAATCAGGTAGATTATCAGGTTCAACAGCATCAGGACGTATTTCTTTTGATGCCTCAAAATTACGAGGCCGTGTGTGGTTTAGAAAACTACAAGGAGTCTAGCTTCAACAAGAATGGTGGGCTGGTCATGGTGCGTGAGTCTTTGAAGGATTGGGTCGAGCATTTTGAAGATGATGGCTGGCTGGTGTCTTATGAAAAGTAAGCCGCCATATATTTTCAAAGTAGGTTTAAGGAAGCCGATATTGGGTGCGAGGATTTTGCATATTACTATTAACAATCGGGCATGGCAGAAAGAAGCGTTAGCCAAGCCCATCACAAGAGGGAGTAAGAATAATGACTAAAGATAAACCAAATCTGACTGACAGCCATTTTGCTGAAGTATTGGCAGAGCCATTTGCGGAGTTGCTGAAGCCCAAGAAGTTTTATCCGACTATCACGGTCGAGTATTCACCGAACAAGGAAGAGTGGGAAGAGATTGCTGAAACAATCTGGATTACCGCGCTCGAAGGTGGATCGGGTCACTGGATCGATAACATACACACTGAGGACGAGTTTGATCTGAAGAACGGTTACTCAGTGGTCGAGTATAATTTTGATATCGCTATCCATCATGGCAGTGATGGTTGGGGCGATGACGATGTGGATATTGAAAGGGAAAAAGCTTTTGATGTGATTGTTGATGGAATTAATTTGCTTGATCCAGAGCGGCAACGGTTGGCGTTGACTGTCAGTGAGTTGGGTCAGTTGGATGCCAACGATTGTGATTATATCATCCAGTTGGGTGTATTTGGTAAGGAGGTGTATTGCTAATGGAACAGGTTGATTACAGGTTTGAGGATCACGGTTCGATTTGGTTGTGTCATCCGATGACTGCCGATGCAAAAGATAATTTGCGTCAGGCGTGTGATGCTGATGATGCACCGTTCAATATTAGTTGGTGTGATGCCTTGGTCGTAGAGCCAAGGTTCGTGAATGACGTTGCCAAGCAGTTAACAGATGAAGGGTGGGTAGTAGAATGAAAACCAAAACATATGATGTCCAGATCGAAGCGATTATCACCAAGACAATTCGCGTTGGGGCGGTTGATGAAAGTGAAGCGCGTGAAATGGCGCATGAATTATTCGATTCTGATCAAATGTACGTTAAACACGAACAAAACACGTTAGACGTTTCGGAAGTGAGTGATGAAGATCGTTACGAAAAGCCAGCTTGGGTAAAGGGGGATGTAGAATGAGCAAACCTGTTTTTATACACGACTTTGATTTTATGTTCAGTGTTCCTTCTTTTGAGGCTGATCCTGACAAGGTCACGCCTGATGAAATAATCGAGCAATTCAAACGTACACTTGCCAAGATGGAAAGTTGGGAAATTTTTGAGAGGTCAGGACATGTCCAAACCATTGACCCTGACACACATATGACAACGGCAAAGGATTGGGGGTTAGTAGGATGACTTATTTAAGACACATGACCAACGAACAGCTAAAAGCTTGTTTGTTAGGCGACATGGAAAGTTTACGCGATGGCGAATGGGTTCCTGATGACGATAGCGTTGACGCTACGGTTTCAGTGATCGAAGAAGTTTTCAGGCGCATTGACATTTATTCAAGGGAGAAAGTGTAATGAAATTTTCAGCAATATTGCGTGTGGCAAAGATCATTGAATGGGCAACAGGAGATGATAAAGACAAGTGCGTTAAGTGGCGCGAGGATGACCAGTTTGGTTGCATCATTGGCTATGATGATCTTCTCAACATTGAGGATGAAATTCGCACTGCCTATGAAATGGGTGTGATCGATGGTCGGCAGTATCCGCATTGTCCTGTTGATGAAGTTGCGACGATTGTAGATGGAGAACAATACCCAACATCAGAAGACCGCCATGCGTTGTCCAACAAGTTAATCACAAATGCTTTGAAGCGAGGAGATATATAATGCCGTTTTTATACAAAGATACAGACAATTGGTCTGGGATTAAGTGGTGTGTTCGGACGGTGTACTGGCACGACAGTTATGGTCTCAATGATATGCTGACATATGGTGGTGACTATAACCCATATGAAAGCCCCGACAATCCATTGGTCGAGTTCTACGACATGGACTCACTGGTCGCTAACACAGAGACAGGCGATGAGGAGCATGACGCAAGGATCAAGGAGCGAGGTCAGTTTGTCAGTCGGTACTATTTAAACACACTGAACGGCACTGATCGGGGAACCCATGCATCCGCGCCACAGTTTGAAGACAACTGGGCTAATGGTTTAAATCTGGATGGTGGCATTGAACGCTGGTCAATATCTGGTGAGTTTTACACCAAAGCTATGCAAGCGGTGAATGACGACTTCAGAAAGTGGATGGAAGACCAGAACTGGGAAGAAGAATGAACATAATAGGCGGAGTGGTGTTGGCGTGTATGGGTACGCTGACACCAGCGGAGATACATTTAGAAGTTTGGTCAACACATAAATATTTTTCCGCTTGCCATGTGGCACTGACAGAGCGTGGTTTTGATTATCCAGATCAGCAGTGCTTTTGTGTTGACGTAAGAAATCTTGTGCAAGGAGACAAGTGATGAAGAAAATTATTTTGAATGCATTGAAAGAACATGCGCGAGGAAACATTGCCCTGCATAGGGCTAACATTGAAGTCTATCTAAACAACCCTGCGGGGATTGGTGAGCACTCCGATATTCTGGAAGCCATTCAAGGTGAGTTGGATAAAATTGCTTTGCATAAAGATAGGCTGGAGATTTTAAACCTGACCAAGGGAGTCGAAAAAGATGCCGAAGTTTAAGGTAACTGCCACGATGGATGTGGGCTACGAAGCCATTGTTGAAGCACCAAATGAGGAAGCGGCTTGGGATATAGCCGCCGACTCAGGTGGCGATGGCACTGTTGATTGGGTTCAAGTAGATCAGGGTCACGACTGGACTCTGGAAAATGTTTATGAGGTGAGTGATGAGATCGGATGAGTCATTACGAAAAAATTTTAGGGGGCAGCACAACAGCCCCAAGGATCGAGGTTCGGCGGACAGGTATTATGGTCGGCAGTACAATCCGCACTACTGGTGTATCGATGAGAACAATATAATGGGTCGTGTACAGCAGGGTGAGATGACTGAGCAGCAGGTCGCAGAGTATCGATATGGATTTGAAACAGAACAAGACAGAGATGAGGGAGTTTATTAAATGATAATTCTTGAATTAACTCGTGTGTGTAAGAATTCGGGGCGCGAAGAGGAAAAGATTTTCCTGACTGGTAATACGTTCGCCGTGACAAAAGAGCATCGCAGATGGGGCAAATTTGAACGCGACATATGTGTCGTGAATAATGGAACTAGTAACAATGGTGGTTACTGGGTGTCCGACTCGTATGAACGAATTTGCGAAAGTATTAAATATCAAGATTTGCACAGCACTTGAGAGGAGCAAGGAATGAGTAACAGAGTACCGACGTTCGAGGAGATAAGGGAAGCGTTGAAGCTGCCCTTGGAAATAACTGTCCGGCATGACGCTATGGGCAGGGTCATCAAGAAGAATAATTATTCTGATGTGAAGAAAGTGAAGAAGACAAACCCGAAGGGAGCAAAGTAATGTCTAATGGTAAGAGAGTGACTAGGGATATGCGTATCAAGTTTTTGGATATGCATAATAAGTTGAAGAACATGTGCAACATGATCGAAGAGACTTCAGACTGTAATTTGTCTGACGTTAGGAATCTGCGTGAAGCTGTTTGCACGTTGCATAACGAGTTCGGTTTCGCCCCGCCTACAAAGCAGGGTTATTATTGGGCTGACTATGTGTTGAAAGAGGACGTTAAGGAAGAGTCTGCGGACGAGGAGGTTGAAGAGCATGGGTAGAATGAAGCAGATGGCTCTGGAACTTGAAGAGCAATTCATGGAAAAAATGCTTGAGGTCGCAGACCGGAGTGAAACTTATTTTAGTTTCACTTCAGAGATGGAAGGTCACATGGACATGGTCAGCCACTTAAATCTATCTGACGTACATGACATGATGGCAGAGACATGGGGCGAAGTCCAAGAGACCGCAGGTAAAGAAGCCTACGGGAGTGTGGAGGTCTACGATGGTGATTGAGGCTGGCGATGGCAGTTGGCAAAAGCGGTTGGACGCAGGGCAGTGTCCGAAGTGCCGCCATAAACTGGAGTCTTACACTGTGTTAAGCGGTGTAAGGCAGGGCACACAACTATTGAAGTGTCCTTTATGTAAGCTAGAAATAATCCAAAAAGATCCGAAGGAGGTCACAATGTTGGAAACCAAACTGATGCCAAGCGAAGAAGATTTTTGCGCTACACCGGAAAAGATGTATTGGTCTGATGCGGTGAGTATAATAGAAGATGTGATCGAAGGCTGGTTGAACGATCCAGAGCCAGTGGATAAGGACACTGAAGCAGAGGTGCGAGAAGCATGGAAAAGAATTTTGCAGGGATGAACCGAATTATTCGTATCCTCGATGAGGAACTTACAGAACAAATGTCTGCGGGTTTATATCGTGAAGCGGAGAAAACCAGAAAGCGGCTGGAGACTTACATTGACATGCGGAACACGGCTCATATTATAAATGATGCACTTGATGAAAAGGATCACTCCGATGACTGACGAGAATGATAACGATAATGTGGTTTATCTAAACCAGAGGATAAAACTGTCCGCAGACCCAGTACCTACAGTGTGCGAGTTCGCAGGCAAGATACTCGCGGATGCTATAATTGTGGGTCAAAGCAAGGACGGTACGATAAAGATGATGACCACAGTCGAGGATGTCGCAGACATTGTGTGGTATCTCGAGACTGCAAAGTACTCACTATTGTCAGGCGGTATTGACGAGTCAGACGAACAGCAGTAATTGAAAGGGGCAAGAGGATGGCTTTTAATTTAAAACTGCAAAACCACATATTCACTTGTGATGTGGACAAGGACTTCGACACAATGAACTGGAGTCCAATAGACTTTGGCGTTCAAGAAGAACCGTACAGAGGATGGTACAAATTAAATACGAACGAAGAGTCTTACCCTGCAAAGCGAGGGGAAAGTTTGAACGGGAAGATAGTCAGGGCTGAAGTGGAGAGAAGCCCTGCAATAGGTAAAATTCAAAGGGGCAGACCGCTCAAGGGGCAAAAGAAAACAAATGGAATTCAAGTACAAAACCAAACCGTATGAGCACCAGCGCATTGCGCTCGAGCGTTCATACAACAAAGTTAACTACGGCTATTTTATGGAGATGGGTTGTGGAAAGTCTAAAGTTCTCATCGACAACATGGCGTGGCTATATGAACAAAAGAAGATTGACACAGCCGTCATCGTTGCACCCAAAGGTGTGTACCGTAACTGGCAGATATCTGAAATACCTGCTCATCTACGAGAGGACATTGAACACGAGGTATATGTTTGGAATCCGAACCCAAACAAGAATCAAAAGAAGCACCTCGAGGAAGGTGTTACGGAGCGTAAAAAGCTCCGCATTCTCCTCATCAATGTCGAAGGTTTTGCAACAACCAAGGTACGAAAATACATGGAGATGTTCGTTCGCGGATCGTCGTTTCTACTTGCGGTTGATGAGTCAACGACTATTAAAAACCCGAAAGCCAAGAGGACTAAAGCTCTGGTTGCAATTGGTAAGAGTGCATCGTTTCGCCGTATACTCACTGGATCGCCCGTTACAAAATCACCGATGGATTTATACTCGCAATGCGGATTTATGGATACCGAACTCTTGGGGCATGACTCTTACTACTCGTTTCAAGGAAGATACGCCATCGTCAGAACTCAACGGATGGGCAGCCACAGCTTTCAGCAAATCGTGGGATACAGAAATCTTGACGAACTTTCTACCAAACTGGATAGTTTCTCGTATCGCGTAACGAAAGAAGAAGCACTCGATCTTCCGGCGAAGGTGTATACCATACGCCATGTCAGCCTGACGGACGAACAGATCAAGCACTACATGTCACTGAAGAACGCAGCTATTGCTTTGCTAGAGGATGGTGAGATGGTAACTGCACCGTCAGTTATGACGCAACTGCTCCGGCTACAACAGGTGTTGTGCGGTCATGTAATGAGTGATGATAAGGAACTGGTGGAATTCAAAACCAATCGCATCACTGCACTGATGGAGACCATCGAGGAGATGTCTGGCAAGGTGATCATATGGTCGAGGTTCAGGTACGATATAAGAAACATCGAAGCTGCACTGTCCAAGGTTCACGGTTCGAGCTCCACTGTCAGTTATTTTGGGGACACCTCTGATGAGGACAGGCAGAAAGCGATTCAGGATTTCCAGTTTGGAGATGCGAGATTTTTTGTGGCTAACCCTCAGACCGCAGGCTATGGCCTGACGCTGACCGCAGCGACTAACGTGATCTACTATGCAAACGACTTCAACCTCGAGACCCGGGTACAGTCAGAGGACCGATGTCATCGTATCGGGCAGAACCACAGCGTTACCTATGTAGACTTTGTATCGAAGGGTACAGTGGATGAGCACATAGTTAAATCTCTTCGGGCTAAGATTGATCTGTCAGCAAAGACGCTGGGCGAAGAAGCGCGGCAGTGGCTCGAGTTATCACCGAAGAGGGGTGGGTGATGGCTAACCGCAGGAAGAAAGTGGGTGATGGCCCTGATACAAACATAGCTATTGGAAAAAGATCAGAGTTGATTGCTGCTAGTTATTTCATATCGAAGGGCTGTCACGTTTACTATCAGGTAATGGAGCAAGGCCCTGTTGA
>Ga0213863_10000206_pt1 | contig 45981 bp, 35 predicted proteins | sample PICome_8_FD_160128 | JGI IMG/M metagenome (GOLD analysis project Ga0213863, IMG submission 160128) | Coastal seawater microbial communities near Pivers Island, North Carolina, United States - PICO497 | ecosystem: Environmental > Aquatic > Marine > Coastal | place: USA: North Carolina... | reverse complement strand
TCTCGTTAGATAGATAGCCCCCGCCACTCCCAAGCACCGCCGTTTGTCCTTGAAGATCGCTCAAACCAACGGCACGAAAACTGCCGCGCTCAAGCGTCGTCACGCGTTTGTTATCACGAATCTCGAAAACCCCCTCTGCACGCTGCATGGCAGCGACTGGCAAGCTAAATTCGACGAATTCAGGACCGTCAATCGGTTGACCACGAAGGCCTGGCGGCTGGGGCGACGATGAGGATGCACCCGTATGTTCTCGCAGATTTCCAAGTGCGGCACTGCTTCGACGGCGGCCCGGAAACCGCTCCAAATCGAATTGATCGCGGCCCATCGAAACCGATAAAAACAGCGCCAGGGAAGTCGATTGAAAGATCGGTTCAAGCCAATCCTCGAGAACGCCGGCGTCAAAATCACCATAACGTACAGGAAACAACGCTGCGTTGATCTCAACTTTATAGCCCTCCAACTCGAATCTCTGCCCATCGAGTGCCAAAGCGATCAGACCAGACGGATTGCTTTGATCAATTCGGCGATCTAGAGAAAAAGGGTCAAACCCGGTCATCAGTACTTTTAAGTCACTCGAAGGATGCCAATGGATGTCGGTTTGACCCCGGCTTGCCTGCTCGAAACCCGCGATCAAAACTGCACGCTCAGCTGCCGATAAACCCAGCGCATTTGCACGGGCACGCACCAGGGGAGCCAAGGACAAGCGCTGCCAATACAATACCCGGTCATCAAAGGGAGTCCTATCAGCCACCGCAGCGGTGTGATCATGCCAAAGCGCTAGAGCCTGACGTTCAACCGTTGCGAATAGGTCTGTTGCTGAATGACAGGCCCCTAATGCAGCAAACCAAGACGCTGTAAGCGTACCGATTTGAGCGCGAAACTCAGGCATTGCGCTCAGCGCCTTGGGGAGCCGGTCTTCTTCTACGGTTGAAATACTTTTCTCCCTAACCTTGGCATCTTCTCTGAGGCCTGAGACTTCAGTGGCCACATTTACTCCGGCTGCTGGCGTCGCTTGAGCCAAGAGAACACCGCTCATCAAACCCAGCACCGCGACACCAACAAGGCGACCAAGACCAACAGCAACCCTGACCAAATCGAAAGGCTTAAAATTCGCTTGCATCAAGCGTTGGCGTAATCCGCCTACCGCTTCGCCGCCACATTTAAACACCATCACTTCAGACTCCAAGAGTTTTGTTCAAAGAAGCAAGCAAAGAAGAACGGCGGAATGAATCAGAGCAACATTGGCTTTCTCATCCCGCCAAAGTCTCGAGCTACGCTCCTTCCCTTTGCATCACCCACGTCAATGACTTGTATTGCTCAGCTCGACCTTCATTTACTCTGGGGCCCAACGCCTTCCAGCTCGATTCGGCCATCGCGTAATAGAAAACAAGCAGCTCAGCGAAGCCGTCAAAGAAAGTCCTTAGCCCCCTGATTCAAAGTGCTTTCGTGGGTTGGCCTTTTTACGCTACTAAGACCCTCATCTAACCGCCCCTCTGAGTCACCTGCTCATTGCTTCGGTTCAATGTTCGGATGGCCCTTGATTCAGTGCTTTTCTCAAAACATGCGATTGACAAACAAGGCCCCAACCAAGGCTTCGCCTTTAATGCTTCCACCTTTACAACCGTATCACCGTCGGCTCAGCAAAAGGGTCTGCTCAACACAGCAGTCAACATAAAACAAATCTTACCACCAGCTAGGGAATTTCCGAGCGGCGATTGTGAGGATCATTGGGCCTACACTGAAATTTGCTTTAGTCATTGGGGTGTGGGATAAATCCATGAACATCCAACAAAAAGCTAGGAGCCTCTATGCCCGCGCTTGCGCTCGCTAAATCTGCCATTGACTTAGGCCTCGTCACTCGAGATGCAGAGGCCATGCTGGCTTTTTATCGAGACATTCTCGGGTTACCTTTTGAAGCAACCCTGACCATGCCAGGCGGCACCGTGATGCATCGTCTCACCTGCGGCGAAACTGTCGTGAAGCTATTGCAGCATCAAAAAACACCGGATTCAGCGCCAGCACCAGGAGGCATAACCGGCGCAACAGGACTCCGATATTTTACGATCAGTGTCACTAACCTTACCGAGATGCTCATCCACTGCGCAGCTGCCGGCGTACCCATTCCTGTGGGTCAGACCGAGATCAGACCTGGCGTCCAGATTGCGATGCTTGAGGACCCGGAGGGTAATTGGGTAGAGCTCCTCGAAACAACTCGCTGACGTCAACCTGAATTGGGCAGCGACAAAGACCAGGATCCTGACTGAATCCTTAATAATTGCTCAACCCATTTGTTTCAAACCAGAGGCCCGATTATAATTACCCCAGGGCAATCTGGCCCGACAAACAGGCATTAACGCAGTGAACTTCCTCGGCAAATCGGTCTCTGGACCCTTCACCATTCCATCGGGCATTGTCACCACTGCGACGCCTATTTTGCAAAGATTCATCCGCGATGTACCGGCCGTGGGCGTCCTCACCACAAAAAGTATTGGTCCAGACCCGCGTCTTGGTAATCGGGAGCCGATTCTTAGCCAATATGCACCTGGTAACTTTGTAAACGCAGTTGGGCTCACCAATCCAGGCATGTCGAATTCTGCAGAACTCCTGGACACCCTCGAGATACCTGGCGACAAATTTCTTTTGACCTCTATTTTCGGCGCTAACCTTGAAGAGTTCGTAGCTGTTGCACAATGTCTTGCACCCTTTTCTGACGGTTTAGAGCTCAACCTGTCCTGTCCCCACGCCAAAGGCTACGGTATGGCGATGGGGCAAGACCCAGCACTGGTCTACGATATTGTCAAAGCTGTCAAGGCGGCAGTAGATATCCCTGTTATTCCTAAGCTGACGCCCAATACGGATCGGATTCAGGAGATCGCATCGGCTGCGGTTGAAGCGGGCGCAGATGCTCTTTGTGCCATCAACACCGTCGGGCCTGGTTACACCAGCGCCTTTGGTGAGCCCGTGCTCAGCAACGGCGCTGGGGGCATGTCAGGCAAAGGCATTCTACCCATCGCCCTGAAATGCATCCGCGACATTCGCGCCGTCTCGAGTGTGCCCATCATAGGTTGCGGCGGCATCAGCGCAGCGAAAGACGTCATAGCGATGCAGGCTGCCGGCGCTTCCATCATTGGCGTAGGCTCAGCGCTTACTGGGATGACGACAAAAGAAATCGAAGTCTACTTCGACACACTCAGCGGCGACCTTGCTGAGAAAACCGAGCGTGCCGAACGGAAAATAAAGTACAACATCGACATGGACTTTAAGCCGGTAACACTGAGTAATAACGAAACGGTTTGCAGCGATATTACCTTACTGACATTCGAAGAGGATATTGACGTTAAAGCCGGTGAGTTTGTTTTTCTCTGGATTCCTGGCATAGGAGAAAAACCCTTCTCTGCGCTCTGCGACAAGCCGTTAACCCTCGTGGCCATTGACGTCGGCGAATTCACCAACAGTCTTATGACATTAGCCCCTGGAACCAAAACATATATTCGAGGACCTCATGGCCAAGCCGTCACCCCGAGCCCGGATCAAACCGTGATCGCTGTTGCCGGAGGAACCGGTCTCGCGGCGGTCTACCAGATCGCTAGAGATTTCCCAGGTGCAGAAATTTTCACTGGGGCTCGGACTGCTGAAAGGCTGTATTACCTCGACGAATGCCGTCAAATCGCAAACCTTCATGTTGCAACCGACGACGGCTCGGCTGGATTCGAAGGTCGCGTGACCGAAGACCTTGCGCAATACCTGTCTGATCTCAATGCAGAGCAATTAGAAAATTTGGTTTTTTATAACTGCGGACCAGAGCCGATGGTCCGCGCAGCGATTGAGGTTGAGCGCCAATTTGTCGCGGATGATCAGATCTTCAGCGCCATCGACTACCTCACCAAGTGTGGCGTTGGGATTTGCGGCGCTTGCGCTGCGCCCGATGGGCAGCGAATTTGTGTCGACGGTCCTTTTTTAAACGCTTCAGCACTTTGAAGAGGGGTGCCCCCACGCCGATTGTAGCTCTACGTTTTGAGCGCGGTCGTCATTAAGTTAGCCCGCGCCGGGCGAAGGTTTAAGACCGGCTCCAAATTAAGATGACTGATGATCATCAAGCGCCCGCAACGCCCTCCGCACCCAGCTTTCTCACCGCCTTTTTTACGTTCACTGCGCTGATTATCGGGTTGATGTCTGGCCTGTATGTTTTGGAGGCGGGTCTACATGGATTACTACTGATCGCAGTCGCACTTACCGCAGCGCTAGGGCTGTGGCTTGGACACTCCTACCATCAGCTCAGGAAATTCATCTTCGGCGGCATCCAAAAATCGGCACCGGCACTGATCATTTTTCTATTAATTGGTGTTGTCATTGCAGCATTCATCCAAGCCGGCACCGTAGCAACGCTCATCTACTATGTGCTCCAAATCTTGTCACCCACCACTTTTTTACCCGTCGGTCTCATTTTATGCAGCCTGATGTCTTTTACCACAGGGACCTCATGGGGAACTGTCGCAACCATCGGGATCGTGCTTATGAGCGTCGGCACCCATTTTGGTATCCCTCCAGGAATCTCTGCAGGCATGGTCATCGCTGGCGCCAGCTTCGGCGACAAAATGTCACCGGTTTCTGATACCACAAACTTAGCCGCGCTCTCAGCCGAGACGCCGCTCTACCGCCATATACAAAGCATGCGAATCACCACTCTTCCAAGTTACCTCTTAACATTTGCTGGATTTTTGATCATCGGCATGATCCTAAACATTGAGAGCGCCCAAGCGATCCCTAGCACCACGTTTATTGTCGCACTGGACAACACCTTTAACCTCCATTGGGTCACTTTAGGGCCCCTGATATTGATGCTGGGATTGAGTCGATTCAAAGTGCCGGCTGAAGCGGTGCTTTTGCTCGCGTCGATTGCAGCGATGTGCGTCGCATTTACGATGCAAAAATTTGATGCCGCGGAGCTGATCACCAGTGTTTTTACAGGGGTTAACATCCAAACACCCGACCCACTGTTGGATACGTTAGTGAATCGAGGGGGTATGCAGGCCATGGCCTGGACGCTGACACTCGCCATTATCGCGGTTACTCTTGGTGCCTTGCTGAGCAGCCTTGGCTTACTCAGCGCATTACTATTGCCCTTATCACAGTTGATGCGCCGACCGGCCGCCTTAATCACCACCTCAACCATTGCTGCGACTGCATCGACAGCAACTCTCGCCGAACCCTATGCGGCCATTACTTTGACCGGCCAGGTCTTTAAGCCCAGTTATCAGGCCAGCACACTAGACTCCGCCATTTTGTCTCGCACCATCGAGGAAGGCAGTACGCTCACAGCCGCCTTGATCCCATGGACAACTACGGCGGTTTTCTACGCTGCCATCCTTGGAGTTGAATGTCTCGTGTATGCGCCCTATGCCATTTTGAATTGGATGAATCCGCTGATCGGGATCTTATTCGCCTGGCTGGGTATTGGGCTTCGAATGCCTGCGCCTCGAGCTTGAGTCGATCCTCAACTCGAGATTGTCATGGTATGCTGAAGCTCGACCGACCGGCGTAAACGAAAGGCTCTATCTATGTCCCAAAAGCATCAAACCCCTATTGATCCAGTCGAAAAAGCTGCGCTACAGAAAAAATATTTGGAGGAGCGCGACAAAAGACTCAGGGCCGATGGTAACGCTCAATATATTCAAATCGCCGATCAATTCGAGCATTATCTTGAGGATCCCTACACCCCGATTCAATCCAGAGAACCACTCACAGATCATGTGACTTTCTCTTTTGTTGGTGGCGGCTTTGCAGGACTTGTCACCGGCGCACGCCTTAAAGAGCTCGGCATCGAGGACGTCCGAATTATTGAAAAAGGTGGCGATTTCGGTGGCACCTGGTATTGGAATCGTTACCCCGGCGCCCAGTGTGACACGGCATCGTTCGTTTATATGCCGCTGCTCGAAGAGACTGGCCACATGCCAACCGAGAAGTACGCCCACGCTCCGGAAATTCTTGCTCACTGCCAAAACATTGGGAATCAATTTAATTTGTACGAGCAAGCGCTTTTTCATACGGTTGTGACTGACCTGAGATGGCTCGATGAGCGAAGCGCTTGGCAGATCAAAACCAACCGTGGCGATTGTTTTACCAGTCAATTCATCGGCCTAGGTACAGGCCCCCTGCACGTTCCAAAACTACCTGGCATCCCTGGCATCGAAAGCTTCAAAGGCCATGCCTTCCACACCAGCCGCTGGGACTACGACTATACAGGCGGAGACCCAGAGGGCGGTTTGATGGTTGGTCTTCAAGATAAGCGCGTCGGCATAATCGGGACCGGAGCGACCAGCGTGCAGTGTGTTCCGCATTTGGCAAAAGCCTGCCAGTACCTAGCCGTGTTTCAGAGGACCCCCTCATCGGTCGATATCCGGGATAATCAACCCACCGATCCAGAGTGGTTTGAGGAGATCGCAACCGAGGGCTGGCAGCAACGATGGCTTGAGAACTTTACCGCCAATCAAACCGGCGGAATGGCAAAGGAAGACCTTGTTAAAGATGGTTGGACAGATTTATCAAGACGCATCCGGGAACGTATCGGATCCTTGCCTCAAGAGAAGCGGACGCCAAAAAACATGATGCTCGCTTGGGAAGACTCTGATTTCGAAAAAATGAACGAAATCAGAGCTCGGGTTGATGCCATTGTCGAAGACCCGAAAACTGCGGACGGACTCAAAGCTTGGTACCGCCAGCTGTGTAAACGACCCTGTTTTCATGATGAGTATCTCGATAGCTATAACCAACCCGGGGTTGAACTCGTTCATACCGATGGTCAGGGCGTCACTGAGATCACGGAAACCGGTGTCGTTGCCAATGGTAAAGAATACCCTCTCGACTGCCTGATCTATGCCTCTGGATTTGAGGTAGGCACAGAGTACAAACGCCGGGCCGGATTTGATCTGACGGGCAAGGCTGGCCTGAAGCTATCCGATCATTGGCAAAACGGTATGCGCACGAAGCACGGCACCCACGCTCACGGGTTTCCAAATGCGTTCATTGTCCAACCTACTCAGGGCGCAAACCTGATCTCTAATGTGCCTCACAACTTAACAGAATCTGGGCAAACCATTGCCTGCATTGTCAAACACGCCATTGATGGTGGCTACCGCGAGGTTGAAGTAACCGAGGAAGCCGAAGCGGCCTGGCTTGAATTATTGCTTTCAGGCCCTGGAAGAATGCTCGGCGCCCAGGACTGCACGCCGGGCTATTACAACAATGAGGGCCAAACTCCGGGACCGGGGGCTCAGTACCATGTGGGTTATCCCCATGGCGCAACTGCTTACTTCGATTACCTAAGAGCATGGCGATCCAATGGCACCTTTGACGGATTAGCATTCAAGGCATAGATCCGCTTGGCTTAAATAGGTGCAAAATCAATCGTGCCTGACACGGTTAATTCGGCAGCTGAGGCACCGATGAAAAGCTCACAGGCGCCAGACTCCGCCTTGAACTTTTTAGTCGCGACGTCCCAATAGCTGAAACGGTCTGCGGCGATATCGCAAAGCACTCGAGTGGTCTCGCCCGGCATTAACACCACTTTTTCGAAGCCAACCAACGTTAACGCTGGACGATCCACTGGACTGTTCAAATACTTGGCGTAGACCTGGACCACATCTTGGCCTACTACGGTGCCAGTATTGGTCACATCGACAGCTAGCTGCGCGCCACCCTCTTCACCCAGTTTCGATATCACGAGGTTGGCATAACCAAAGGTGGTGTAGGACAAGCCATGCCCGAAAGCAAACAGGGGCGCTTGATTGCGAGCTGCATACCCCCGGTAACCGATTTCCAAACCCTCGCCATAGGTTACTTGGCCATCTGAACCGGGATAATGGCCAGCCGCTGGCATATCCTCGATCTCGCGAGGAAACGACAAGGGCAGACGACCAGACGGATTAACATCTCCAAAGAGCACATCAACCAACGCTCGACCGAGCTCCTGTCCTGCAAACCAACACTGCAAGATAGCTGGGGCAACTGGCTCCCAAGGCATGGCGATGGGTGCACCGCTGTTGTTAATGACGACGGTGTTTGGATTCACCGCAAGCACACGCTCGATGAGTAAATCCTGATCACCTGGTAGGTCAAGACTGTCTCGATCATTACCTTCGGTTTCCCAGTCATCATTGGTGCCGACCATCAAAAGACAAGCATCAGCAGCCGCTGCCAACGTCACTGCCTCCGAGATGGGGTCATCGAACTGGGGCTCTAAAATTCCGTACCTTAGCCCTTTGAACATCGCTTCCGGATTTGCTTCGAATACCATCTCTAAAAATATCTTTTCACCCGCCTCAAGCAATAACTCCGCTCGAACCTCGCTGGTCCCCTGCATAAAGAAAGCATCCCCGGGCTCTGGGGAAGTCCAGTTATCAATAATTTCTTGGCCATTCACTGACATACGGCAGCGTCCTGTCGAAAGCAAGCCAAAGGTGTATCGACCTGAGCTCGGACAGTGATAAAAGCCCTCGAGAGTCATGGCCTTGGCTGAGCCGGCAAGAAGCGATGCATGAACCGTAGATTGACCGATCACGCGTTCGCGAATCACGTCCTGAAGCGCTATATCTCTAAAAAATTTTACTCGCAAACCTGGCGCCATTTTAGGGTCATTCCCTAAGGCCGGAGAAAGCAAAGCCGAATCAGGGCCAGGTATATATTTATAAGTCGGGCATCCCGTCTGCCAACTTATGTCCATGTTTGGGAACTTATCGGACAGTGCGTCAAGCGGTGCACTGATGTAATGCGGTTTAAGGGACGAAGAGCCGCCACCCATAATTCGGAACTGCTTCACGTTGGGGCCAATGACCGCAAGTTTCCGGATGTTATCTGACTGGAACGGCAACACGCCTTGATTCTTCAGCAGCACCATTCCCTCGGAAGCGGTTTGATAAGCCACCGAGCGATGGATCTCAACATCAATACTTGACTCGGGCTTCTCCTCAGGATGATCAAACCGTCCACTCCAGGCCAGCACCCGCAGCAAGCGCCGAACTTTGTCATCAATGACAGCCTCGGGCACATCTCCTGCATCCACCGCACTGCGTAGATCAGCGCCCCAAACTTTGCTCGGACCAGGCATTTCCAGGTCCAGGCCCCCAAGCGCATTCGCAATGGTTTCCTTGGCAGCAAACCAATCAGAAATAACCAGCCCCTCAAACCCCCATTCACCCTTCAAGATTTCATTCAACAGCTCATGATGGGAGCAGGCATAGATGCCGTTAATCCTGTTATAAGCCGCCATCAACGTCCATGGCTGGCTCTTTTCAATCGCTATCTGAAACGGCTTTAAATACACTTCTCGCAGCGTTCGCTGATCGAGTTCGACAGAGATGGTATGTCGCTCAAACTCTGAATCATTACAAACGAAATGCTTCAAGCAGGCACCAACGCCCTGGCTTTGAACCCCCGTCGTAAACGCAGCAGCGAGCTCACCCGAAAGAACAGGGTCCTCCGAGTAACACTCAAAATTACGCCCACCCAGAGGCGTTCTGTGTAAGTTGATGGTTGGGCCCAAGACCACCTGAACATCTTTTGACTTGGCTTCCTCAGCGATAGCGACGCCCGTCGCTTCAATAAGCGCTTTGTTCCAAGTCGCTCCCATACAAATGCCCACTGGAAAGGACGCAGCGCTGCTTCCTCCATCCCCTCTCACGCCATTGGGACCATCACTCATTTTAAGAACAGGAATGCCCTGCTCAACAATCGGTTGCGTTCTCCAAAGACTGGCGCCTGAGACGAGCGTAATTTTTTGATCCAGAGACAAACCCTCAATCATTGACTCTATCCGTTTTGCGTCCATTTCTTTTCTCATACTCAACCTCGAATCTCTGTTTTTAACCTTCGATTGAACAATCTATCGCTTCCATAGAGACAATCTAAAATTAACCTCACCTAGAAGCCCTCAAGCGGGATCAAGATCCGCCGCCCATGTTCCAGCCACCGACGACTCTAAAGCTGGTTTTTTCTAAATTTTTCTCGAGTTCCCACATCCGATGCACCCTCGCCTCATTGAGCGTAAATCCAGCAGACAACAAAACAGTGCCGCTCTTGGTTTTGATATCCTCAGCCAATTGCATGTCAGACCGGAGTTGAAACAAGGAGACCAAGGTGTACTTTTCATCTCTTTCAAGCGGGATGTGTTGAGATTGATGCGATTGCCCTGTTGAATTGACAGATCCAGTCAGCGCCACCTGTTCTAAATCAATCACAACATCTGAGTAAGGGTGACCGGGCATCTCAACAATTGTTTCTGACAAAGCAATCAGCAGTCGCTTAATCAACATCGGGGTTTTAAACGGTTTTTGAACGAATCCGTTCGCATCAAGCCGCATGGCGGCAACCAAAACCGCCTCTTCATCGAGACTGGTGACGACGATGCAGGGTAAATTCGAAGGCGCCCCGGTGCGACCCATTCGAATCTGTTTCAGCATCGACAGGCCATCCAAATTTGGCATCTGAACGTCGGAAATTACTAAATCCACAGCTTGCTCTGACAGCAAGGTCAAAGCTTCATCGCCATCGCCCGCCCTCAACACTGACTCGATCCCGAGCATGTTGAGCAACTTCTCAAGTACGCCCAAGATGAAGCTGTCGTCATCAACAATCAGGACGCGTTTACGTTCAAAACTGTCCAAAAACTCAAAATCTATGGCCACGATCGTCGTTCCTCAACATCCGATATTCGGGGCTTATCGAAGATTGGCGCTCACCCCTATGACTCTTGCCCGACATGTGCGAGCCTTATCCGACTATAGCATGGTAAGCACAGGGGAGATGGCGTTGAAAATAGGTATCAATGGTACCGGGCTAGTGCAACGGGCTTCGATAGAGGGCATTCAACAAGACGCGCAACAAGCGGCGCTAGACGGTTTCAGCAGTTACTGGCTTGCCGAGCATCCAAGCGGCGGCTTTGATGCATTAACAGTGCTCAGCCTTGTTGGCGCCATGGTTCCCGACATAGAGCTTGGTACAGCGATCGTGCCTACCTTTCCAAGGCATCCAATGACGCTGGCTGGACAAACACTGACCGCCCATCAAGCTTGCCAAGGCAGACTAACACTCGGCATCGGACTTTCGCACCAGGTTATGATGGAGGCCATGGGACTGGCGTTTGAAAAACCGATAGGGCATCTCAGGGACTACCTATCAGTTTTAATGCCCCTGCTTGAAACGGGACAGGTCTCCCACCAAGGGAACCACTATAGCTGTGAGGGTGCATTCTTCCAGAAGCCCAAGCAAGCACCTGAGGTGCTCGTCGCCGCACTCGGTCCCCAGGCGTTGAGGGTTGCAGGCCACCGAACCGGCGGCACCACCCTAGCCTGGGTAGGCCCAAAAACCATTGCCAGTCACATTAAACCAAAACTGACAGAAGCTGCCGATCGGGCGGGACGTCCACCCCCTAGAATCCTTGCGACGTTACCCATTTGCGTTACAGATCAACCTGATCGCATTCGAGCACTCATTACTCAGCGCCTCGCTTTCTACGCTGAGCTGCCCTCTTATCGGGCCATGTTTGAGCGAGAAGGCGTCAAGCATCCTGGCGATATTGCGCTGGTTGGATCTGCAGCTCAAGTGCGCTATCAGCTCGAAGCGCTGAATGCTGCTGGTGTGACCGACTATGCAGCCTCGATTTTTGCAACTCAGCCGGAGGAACAGGCGAACACGCGCGGGTTGTTGATAGACCACATCCTTCGTTAGGAAAGACCGCCGGAGCAAAAAAATTTCGGTGGGACCCCAAATTGTCAATGACCACTGGTCTTGTGAATCGACGGTCAAACCATCAGCATTCAGCGCTTCGAGCTGCTGTGCGAACCAGCCCAAATCTACGCTTGGCCTGAAGAATCAGTTTTTGAGGGAGAGATACCAATCACCTTTGAGTGAGGTTCGATCTCCAGTTGTAGCATGGTCACAATGGTTCAAGGACAGGATGCGCTCATCGCCCTAAAAATCAGCCCATCAAATGTGCACTGAACCATTGGAGCCTGGCAGGGTAGCTCGCCCAGTAAGCTTTAAAAAAAGTTTGAATTTACTCCGCCCTAAAAGATACCGATATACTGAGCGCTCATACCACCGTTCGCGCAGAGCAAAACCACGTGAAAAATTCTGCAGACATTCTGATCATCGGCGCCGGACTCACTGGCTTATCCGCTGCTCGCAGGTTGACCGCCGTGGGCTTTGACGTGCTTGTCATTGAAGCATCTAATCGAATCGGCGGACGCACTCACTCAATGAGGCTCGGCAACCGAATCGAAGAACGCGGGGCTGAGTACCTTCATCCGGACCATCATTGGCGGGCGATGCAAGCGCTATCGGCGCACAACATCAACGTTTGTCAAGAGACGCCGGGCTCTGAGGAAACTTGGTTGGTCTCAGGAGGTCGTCAAAAGCGAACCTCGACCCAAGATCCCGCGCTAATTGAACTGACCAGAGAGATTGATCAAGCAGTCAAACTGATCGACCCAAATGTTTGGATCACGCCAGCAAATGCGCACTTGGACCAACCTTTCCAAGATTACGTCGATCAGTTGCAGGCCTCTCCCGAGACTCGAGAAGCCCTACTCGCATGGACAGCAACACTTACCGGCGCAGATCCAAGAGCCTTCAGTGCACTCGGAATCCTGAGAGACTTTTTCATGTTTGGCGATACGCTCACAGCATTAACCGCACCTGAATATCGAGTGATCGGCGGAACCCAATCATTGGCAACTGCACTCGTTGAACAAGCCAATCTCTGCGTCGAGTTTGATCAAAAAGTCTACAAAATTGCGGTTACTCAGCAGGGTTATACCGCCACAACCAATACCGGCGCTGTCTTTCAAAGTGCGTCGCTAATCCTTTCGGTACCTTTTAACGTCTTGAGCGCAATCACTCTGCCACCAGAGGTCACCAAAGCGGCTAAAGACGAAAGCCAGCGGGGACACGCGAATCGCAGCGCGAAATATTGGTTTGATTCGGAAACGGCTTTTGATGATCGAATCTCGGCAGCACCCCCTGCACTTGCTTTCATGGAGGCAACAGGCACAGCAGGGTGCATCATCGCAGACAGTCAACTCAGCTCGCCTGAGTCCTCCAATCAACTATTTGATGCCGTCGACCTCCCCCCCCAAAAAACCTCCGAGCTCCGCGTTCACCACTGGATCGAGGATCCTTTGGCCCGCGGCGCGTGGATGACCATTCGACCGGGTCAAGCCCACGCCATTGACCTACTCTGGGCCATTGGCGCTGAGAACCCCAACTTTCAAATTGGCAGCGGCGATGTCACTCCGATTTGGTCCGGCTGGATAGAAGGCGCCTTGTACGCCGGAGACACCATGGCTCAGCGAATTATTAATCGCTCAACTTAGCTTGATTGCCAATCGCCTTCTGAATCTCTTCTAGGCGTGTGCGATCCAAACTGTATCGACGTATAAAGTAATAAAAAGGAATAAAAGCCAGAGCAACCACAGGGCCACCAGCAAGCGCCAGAGCAAAAAGGGTTTCCGATGGCACATCTGCCGCAGACTTGACTGCGGTTCCCGTCGGCCAATCGATGAGATCGAGCACAGCGCCGCCCAACCCACTCCCAATTCCTGTTGCAGCTTTATTCATAAACGCAAAAGCACCAAAAAATATGCCTTCATTGCGCTGCCCTGTATCGCGCTCATGCTCATCAGCAATGTCCGCCATCATCGAATTGACAGCTACTACAAGTTGGGCGATCCCCATGCCTGCGATCAGCGCAAAGCCCATGAGCGCAATCAGCATCGAGACCGTGCCGAGCGCGGGAAACAGGCCAACAAAACTCAGTAAATAGGGTAGTGCCGTCGCGATCGCCCACACCAATACCCCGAAAATCAGCGCCAATTTCTTATCTAGATACCTGCTCAAGGCGGGCGCGAGCGCATAACCTATCAGCGTTGAGCAGAACTGCGCCAACAGGACCAGGGGCACCTGGGCCGGGGTAAGCTGCCAAAAAAAGGTATTCAGATAAAGCGAAAGCGCAACATTCATCCCGACGGGCACTGAGATCAAAATGAACGATGCGACCAATGCTCTGAATGATCGATTATCAAATGCTCCCAGAGTCTCCCTGGCAATTTCTTTAAAACCGCGCTGCCCGTTCCCTGATGCTTTGGGCAAACTTGGCACCAAAGACTGAGTGCCCACACAAGTCACAATGATCGAAACAAAGATACCGACACTGATAAGCAAAGCAAACGGCGGGTAAGCGGCAGGGTTGAGTTGACCGTTCGAGAATTGATCGGAGGCTGCAAAGAAATAGCCAAACCCTAGCCCCGCCACAATCAGCCAGCCACTGGCACCAAAGATCATTCGAAAAGCCGCAATACTGGTACGCTCATCAAAATCTTTGGTCAGCTCTGCGCCCAGCGCAAGATGAGGGACGTGATACAGCGTCATCGAGAGTCGCGTCAGAACAGTAAAGACAAGCAGCCATATAAAAAGCGGCCCATCACCGGTAACCCAAGGATTAAACAGTAGATAAAAACTACCCGCCAGCGGCAGAGCGGACGCATACATAAAAGGATGCCTACGACCCCATCGTGACTTCCAATGGTCTGAAATGCTGCCCATCATCGGGTCAGTGAAAGCATCGATCGTGGTCGCAATCATTAATGCAAGACCGCAAAGCGTACCCGACACACCAAGGACTTGATTGAAGTAAAACAGCAACAAAAGACTGAAAGCACTGTTTTTTAAACCCTCAGCCAGTTGCCCAAACCAATAGGAGAGCTTGATGGTTTTAGTCAACATTTCTATCGCCTAAATCGAACAAAACACGGCGGCTTTTTGTTTTCAACAGCCCCCACGGTGGAGGCCAAATCCTAACACGGAACATGCCGCTGGCTGGGTCAAAGGGCAGAGCAAAAGGAAAAAAGTATCGCTTAAGGACATGCCCTGAAGGGCTGAAAACTACACAGCGCGGGTCCAACCGAAGGTGTCTTCCCGCTCACCTCGCTGAATCTGCGTCAGTAAATCATAGAGTTTCTGAGTCGTTGGACCAATCATCTCGCCATCACCATGGAAGTGATACCATCGATCACCAGCTCGAATTTTTCCGACCGGTGATATCACAGCCGCCGTACCGCAGGCTGCAAATTCATCAATATCATCGACTTCTTCCAAAAAATCGACAGGACGCTCACTTGTGTCTAGACCGAGCAGGTCCGAGGCAAGCGTCATAAGGCTAATTCGGGTCACACCGGGTAATATGGACTCAGATTCAGGCGTCACAATCGTTCCATCTTTCATCTTCAGCACAATGTTTGCAGAACCTGCTTCTTCCAAATATCGATGCTGAGAAGGATCAAGATACAGGGCTTCTTGAGCACCCAGTGCCTGCGCCATTTGAGTGGCGAGTAATCCTCCTGCGTAATTTGCGCCCGCCTTAAAAGCCCCCAAGCCTTTCGGCGCAGCGCGATCTAAATCGATAACAGCAAGGTTAATAAGACTGAGGCCACCACCCTTATAATAGGGGCCCACTGGCGAGACAAACACCCGAAACTCATATTCTGGGGCGGGGCGCAGACCTAAATTTTCCCCAACACCAACCAGAAAGGGGCGAATATACAGACTAGCCCCGGAGCCATGAGGCGGTATCCAGGCTGCATTGGCGCGAACCACTGACTCAATGCCCTGCATAAAGAGTGACTCAGGGACAGTTGGCATCAGCAAGCGCTCTGTGGTTCGCCCCATGCGTTGACAATTTAGATCTGGTCTGAATAAAAGAACGTCACCATTCGGCGCACTCTGTGCCTTTAGACCCTCGAAGCAAGCCTGCGCGTAATGCAGCACTGGAGATCCCTCGTGCACCTGCATATTCGCGGAATGAATTAGTTCTCCGTCGCTCCAGGTACCATCGCGCCATCGCGCGCTGAATCGAAGATCAGTCTCGACATAAGAGAAACCGAGGTTAGACCAATCGATGGATTTCTTGGATTGATTCATGGATTACCTGCAAAAAATAATGAATGACCGCCCTATCTGCAGGTTCACTCCTGCCCCGCAATGCTATAAGACCCTCCAGATAATGCAACATCAAGCTGCCACTGGTTTCATCGTGGGCAGTCTAACTGGTCGCGCTTAACCATGCCGGATCACGCCATGAACCCGCGCTGGCGTAACTCTTATGATCACGCGATCGCCCTGCTCCAGCCAGGCTGGGAGATCCTCAGGCAATTGATATCCGACCGGCGCTATCCGCTCAAACACCCGCGTGGTGGGAGCTTCGAGATTGACTGTTTCAATCGTCGCAGTGCCTTCCAGTGCTACAAAGTTAAAGGGTTCTTGATTGCTTAAAATGCAAAGATTTACACGGGGGTCCTTGACCAAGGCACGACGCTTAAATGTTTTCCCTGGCGTCGATACAACGATATCGTCATCCTCCCGAGCGTATGCGACAACCGAAGAGACCGGGCTACCACCACTGCGAAGATGCGTCAGGACGGCCCAACGATGATCGGTTATAAACTGATCGAATTCCGGTACTGCTGAGATCATTGGTGCACTCCATGAGATGACGAGCAAGGATTTATTTTAAACCATGGAGCCCTTACTCGGTTAAATCAACTCGCATAGGGCGCAACTTGGAGCCCCCAGACGGGCCTAACAACTTTTGGCCGAGTCAGTGCTTGCTAGCAAAGATTCCAAAACACCGCTTTCAAAATGTCCTACTGCTCAGCACTAGGGAATCATCGTCCCTGAGGCATTGTTTGGCACAGAGTTCTGATGAACATGAGGGAAGACCTCGCGAAATAGGCTCAGCATATTCATCGTGGAACGACGATCAGCCGCCTCGTGCAAATGGCCCGGGGGACCAATACGCGCGGGCAGCGCAAAACCGTGAGGGGTTTTTGCATGATCAACAAAGCTCCAATCAACGCCCGCTGTATCCATTTCCATAAAAAAGCGATCTTTATTGTCCTGAGCAACCAGATGATCTTCCGCGCCATTTTCAATCAAAACTACGGTGTCTGTATTGTAGTTGTTCCGAGTCGTTTTGAGTGGTGGGCGCAGGGCGCCGAATCGAGCTGGACTGGGATCCTCACCCGTTTGCAGCAGACCATGAAATGAAACAACCCCAGACAAATTAAGCCCGGCCCGCACGCCTTCCAAGACAGCCATACCGCCAAAGCAGTAGCCAATTGCCGCCGGCGCTGAGCCGGCGTCTACAACGGAATCTTCACTTCCGACACGAAGCCATTCTCCGAGCAGCGCGCGAAACAACTCATGGTCGTGATCAAGCCAGACCATCGCCTCAAAACACTGTTTCTGAAAATGTTCGATTTTTGATGGATCCTCAGGAAATTCCCGTTCATCAGCAGGCACCCGATCACCATACATATCCACCGCGAGGCCAACGTATCCAAGCCGCGCTAAATATTCTGCGACATCGACATCAAATTGCTTGAGGCCTTGATAGTTGTGAATCACCAACACCAAAGGCCTTCGCCCAGCTTCAACCGGCGGCGCGACGCGATGCCCGACGAAGTGATGCCCTCGAAAATCAAAACTGAGGGTTTCGCGTTGAAGCCCAGGCGAATCTGCCCAAAGCTCGGATTGCTTGTTCAATATGCAGCTCCTGTAAATCTAATCTTTATCCAGCCTTCACTGTAGACAGCCATCAAGTACCTGTAAAGCAGCTACTTAACTGCCGTGTCGATGACAATGATCTGCGCGCCCCTGATGCTTTGATGCAACAACCATTACCGGTTTTCTTCACAGGGACTCAACCTTGTTATAGGCTCTTATCATCAAGCACAGACCTCGACGCACTGCGCCCTAATTGCAATTTCAGACAAGGACGATGATGAAACCCATTGAACTTGAAACAGAGACAATAGAACTTCATTTTCCAACGCCCGTTTTAACCAGAACGTTTTTAGCCGCGGACTCGATAAACGAGGCGTTGATTGCGCTGATCAACACGCTTGAAAAAACCGCAACCCGAAAAAACCAACCTGCTCGAACCATCTCTGAAAACACGACCCAGGGTGGCTTTCAAACCCAGCTTGGCACCAACATTCTTGAAGACAGCAATCCTGCAATGAGGCGCCTCAAACAAGAAATTGTGATGCCATCGATTGAGCACTATCTGGCGAATGTACTCGAGGTTGATCCACTGTTCACGCCCATTGAGGTTACAAGCTGGGCCGTATCGCTGAGCGCAGGAGATTGGCAAGCACCACACATTCATCCGAACGAGTACACACTTATCTCGGGTATTTACTATGTTTGTGTACCAGAACGCCCAGAACCCGAGGGATACCTTGAATTCATCAATCCAGTCATTAGCAGCGTCAGCCTGGGCCAGCAAAATGCGTCTCGACTGCATAGACCCAAGGCTGGTGAAATACTGTTATTCCCACCGTACTACATGCATTATGTGCACCCGATGCGAGGGGGGGGCAAACGGCAAGTCGTCGCGTTTGACGTTCGGCTGAAAGCCTCATGATCCCGTGCTCGAGCTTTTAGCCCCCTTCGATTCTGGGTAACAAAAACACCTCTGATCCTTCTGGGATGACTTGGTCTCTGCGATCGCGGTATATCTCACCGTTTACAGCCACCGCCACCCCGTCATCCAGATGCTCCTGAATGGCGGGATGTTTTTGTACGAGGCTGGTCAAGATATCACCGATCGTGGCGCCAGAAACTTCAACCGTCGAGGCACCTCCGGTTGCCTGACAAAGGATCCCAGAAAGCCGAATATGCATGGGCCCGTCTCGCGCTATTGCGCGTCCTCAATAGCTTTTAAGATCCGCGGCGGCGACATGGGCACATGAGTCATTCGAACACCCACGGCATTTGATACGGCATTACCAATCGCTGCCAGGGGCGGTACGATTGATGTCTCGCCCACACCACGAACACCATAGGGGTGGTTCGGATTCGGAATTTCTAAAATCTCGGTGTCGATAAAGGGCAGGTCAGAACACACAGGAATTCGATAATCCAAAAATCCCGCATTCTGTAGCGTGCCATCTTCGCCGTAAATGTATTCCTCGTTCAGAGCCCAGCCTATGCCTTGCGCAGCACCGCCCTGGAACTGACCTTCGACATAATCAGGATGAATCGCCTTACCCGCATCTTGGACCACTGTGTAGCGTATCACCCGAGTTGAGCCCGTCTCTGGGTCGACTTCGACATCACAGATATGACTCGCAAATGATACCCCTGCGCCGTCGGCAACCACTTCATTATGGCCAGCGATGGGTCCTCCAGTTCGCGGTGATTTTGCAGCAATTTCTTTCAGACTTAAGGGCGGCAAATTACTATTTTGACGACCCTTTGCACGAGCGACACCTTCCTCCCAAACAACCTGCTCAACCGGAATGCCCCACGTATCCGCCGCGCGCTGCTTCATGACATCGATTGCGTTTCTGGCGGCAAATATCGTCGCCATTCCCGATGAGAAGGTCCCCCGACTGCCCTCTGTCGTATCGTTGTGGCCAAGGGAACTGGTATCACCAATGGTCACGCGAACCTGGTCATAGTCAACACCTAGCTCTTCTGCTGCGATCAGTGCCAAAGACGCGCGGGAACCGCCTACATCGACCGTTCCGACCGTTAGGTTGACCGAGCCATCGATCCCAATGTTTAAATCTGTGCACGTTTGACCGCCAAAGTTAAACCAAAAACCGCAGGCGACGCCACGACCCTGGTTCTTTCCAAGACGCTTCTTCATATGCGGATGATTTTTAACCGCTTCGAGGGTAGGACCAATGCCAATCGGACCATAAATCGGCCCATAAGAAGCGCGCGTGCCTTTTTTCGCAGCGTTCTTAATTCTAAATTCGACCGGGTCCATCTTCAGTTCGGCTGCGAGCAAGTCAATCACACTTTCAACGCCGAAAGCTGCCATCGGCGCTGAAGGCGCTCGATAAGCGGCAACTTTAGGTCGATTGCACAACACATCATAGCCAACCGATTTCACGTGCTTGAGGTCATAGCAAGCAAAAGAGGTCATAGCGCCGAGCATGCCCCACATCCCTGGGAAAGCACCACTTTGGTATCTAAGTTCCGCCGATGCGGCTGTAATTCGACCGTTCTTCTTGGCACCGATTTTAACATCAACGGACGTTGATGACGTTGGGCCAGTCGCTTTAAACACCTCTTCTCGAGTCATCACGAGCTTCACAGGCCGATTAGATTTTCTGGCCAATTGCAAAGCAACAGGTTCCATCCAAACGTGTGTTTTGCCGCCAAAACCACCGCCAATTTCAGAGGAAGTTACTTTTAATTTAGCGACATCAAGGCCTAGTAAACTTGCGCACATATTTCTAAAAGTAAAATGTCCCTGGGTTGTTACCCAGAGTTCTCCTGACCCATCGGGCCCCAACGTAGCCAGGCACGCGTGAGGTTCGATATAACCTTGGTGCGTCTGTTCCGTTTTGAAAGTCTTCTCAATGATGACGTCTGCTTCGGCAAAGCCCACATCGATATCCCCATGACCAAATTCGTTTCGCTGCGAGATATTAGAAGCTGTGGTGGGCGCAGGCTCAATACCGGCGGTACGAATCCAATCGTGAACCACGGGTGCAGATGGTTTCATGGCTTCATCGACATCTGTCACATGGGGTAATTTTTTATAGGTCACTTTGATCAGCTTCAAGGCTTCATTTGCAGTCTGGGCATCCACTGCAGCAACTGCTGCTACCGCATGTCCGTCGTAAAGCGCACGACCTCTCGCCATACAATTTTCAAGCGTGTCCATTAGGCTCCGGTTGCCGCCGGTAAAATCTGGAAAATCATCCCCGGTGACAATGGCCTTCACGCCAGGCAGCTTTTCCGCCTTGCTGGTGTCGATCTTTTTGATGAGGGCATGCGCATGAGGAGATCTCAGAATCTTGCCAACCAATTGGCCCGCTGCGCTCGCATCGGCGCCGTATCTTGCACGCCCTGTGACCTTATCGACACCATCGGGTCTATTGACGCGATTGCCAATCACGCTGAATTTCTGATTTGTATAATCTGTTTCGTAAGGCATTTAATTGCTTCCTTAAATTTTCGTCATTTGCTGATCAGATGGATGTTATCGCCCAATGCGAATCACGATTTTTTCTGTTTCCGCATTACCTTGGCCGCGCTTTGGACTGCACGGACGATCTTGTCATAACCGGTACAACGACAGAGATTGCCCGCTAAGGCATAGCGAATTTCCTCTTCGGATGGATTGGGATTGCGCCCAAGAAGCGATTTTGCAGCAACTAAGAATCCCGGCGTACAAATGCCACATTGCAGCGCTGCATGATCGATAAAAGCAGTCTGTAAGGGATGTAATTCTCCGTCTTGAGAAATCCCCTCAACCGTGCCGATTGAACGACCTTCTGCCTCGGCACCCAGCACCAAACAAGAGCAGACGAGACGATCATCGAGGGTAACCGAGCAGGCACCGCAGTCCCCCGTCCCGCATCCTTCCTTGACGCCCGTCAAATTTAAACGATTTCGCAGCACATCCATAAGCGACTCGTTGGGCGGACAAACATACTGGACCGCATCACCGTTTACTTTTGCCGAAACTGTTACACCACTCATTTTGAACCTCCTGCTCTTTCAAACGCCACCAGCGCGGCTCGACGACCCAAAACTCCGGCCACTTTGGTTCGGTACTCAACCGTACCCCTTTTGTCATCAATCGGGTTACACGCAGCCCGACAGGCCTTCGCCATTTTCTCAAGCGCTGCATCGTCTAGTTTTGTACCAATGATCGCTCTCGCGGCTGCTGGAACCACCACCGCAGTCGGCGCGACCGCACCCAGTACGACCTTCGCCGCAGTCACAACCCCGCGTGACAGCGTCAGATTCACCGCGGCACTCACGACGGCAATATCCATTTCTGTCCTGGGTGTAAAACGCAAGTAAGCATCGGCGGACTTCCCGGCGCGAGCAGGTAAAACAACAGCTTCTATAAATTCATCACGGCCAAGGCTCGTCTTGCCGGGCCCTAACACAACCTTTTCAACCCCGACCCGGCGCTTGCCTTTTGGGCCTACGATCAACGCTTTTGCACCTGCAGCAATCAACGCTGGAACGCTGTCGGCTGCGGGCGAAGCATTACAAAGATTGCCCACCACCGTGCAACGACCCTGAATTTGATCGGAGCCAATCAAATTGGCGGCTTCAACAACACCCGGCCAAAGCGACCGTAAGCGTTCTGATTCACCCAATTCAACAGCGGGAACAGCGCCGCCAATGTGGACACCTCCGGCTGCAACCTTTAGAACTTTCATACTTTCGATTCGCTTGATGTCCAAAACCAAATCAGGTTCGACCATCCCCATTTTCATGCGAACCAAAAGATCGGTCCCGCCGGCTAGGACATGTGCCGCACCGGATTCGCTGGCAAGCATTGAAGCCGCAGCTTTTGTAGTTGTTGGTGATTCAAATCTCATAATACCCCTCGTCTAGTTTTTCTGTCACAGCCTCGCTTCACAGCGCCTAATTTACAGTCTCTTCTGTTTAAGCGTGGCTTGAAGCATCTTGTTGTCAGCCCCTCCATCTAAACTTAGACGGAAACGCAAATCAATTGCTCTCCTTACTTTTTTTCACATAGGATCGTCCCGCCGATGTTCAGACCTTTTTAATTAACCGCAGTTTTGACCCTCACAAGATTCGGTGGGAAGATCAAATCTTAAAACGTTGACGCAACTTCAATTACTTTGCCCGAGATGGAAGCGATTATGACAACTGAAACCGACCCACAGAACATTGTAGAAACGCAGAGCGGTTTAGTCGCAGGACGCTCAAAGTTTGGCGCCCTATTATTTTGCGGCGTCCCATATGCCGAGCCACCCATTGGCGCAAGGCGTTTTAAGGCAGCCAGCGAGATAGCGCCGTGGACCGGGATCAAAGATGCAACCCAATTTGGTCCCGCAGCACCACAGATTCCCTCTGGGGGTATGACCGACAGTGCACCCGTTAGTTGGAGTGAAGATTGTTTGACGCTCAATATTATGACCCCCAGCACCAAGGGTGAGTCCCGTCCAGTATTGGTTTGGATTCACGGCGGCGCCTATCGCTCCGGCCAGGGCGCAATCCCTTGGTACAACGGTGTCAGTTTTGCAAACCAAGGCAACATCGTTGTTGTGACCATCAATTATCGTTTAGGCGCACTCGGCTTCACAGACTTATCGCAGTTTGCACCTGGGTTTGAAACCTCAGGTGTCAATGGCCTGCTCGATCAAATTAAAGCCTTGGAGTGGATCAAAGCAAACATTCGCCAATTTGGTGGAGATCCAACGAGGGTAACCATCGCAGGGGAATCTGCTGGTGGTTTTTCTGTGTCCTCGCTCGTGGGTTCTCCTCGCGCGTCCGGGTTATTTCATCGCGCAATTCCTCAGAGCGGAGCCGCGCACCACACGCTGACACCAAACCAAGGAAAACGGGTCGCTGAGCTGCTGTTATCTCACACTGGATCAGAATCAGTAGAGGGGCTGATGCGTTGCTCGGTTGAGGACATTTTAGCTGCTCAAGATCCTGCCTCAGCCCAGTATCACAAGGAAGGCCATTCCCTGGGTGTCCAGGCCTTCTATCCAGTTGAGGGTAATGAGGTGATTCCAACAACCCTGCTGGGCGCCCTTGAATCTGGCGTTGGCTCGGAGATTCCAATGTTAATCGGTACCAATAAAGATGAAGCTTCACTCTTTATCTGGGAGACGATGTCAGAGGAAGACGTCATCAAACAATGCGATCAATACGGCGATAGAACCCTCTTTGAAAACTATCGCGCATTGTATCCCGAGATGTCCGTGACCGAAATTGCGATCCAATTATCGACAGACTTTTCCTTCAAAATTCCTGCAGTGCGTCTCGCTGAACTGAGAGAAGCCACGGGCAGCGAGACGTTCCTTTACCAATTCAATTGGGAATCGCGTGCGCCGCATCTGAAGGCAACCCACGCGCTGGAAATCCCTTTTGTATTTAACGTCCTTGATGCGCCAGGCGTTGCAGCATTTGTCGGTCGTGGAGAGCTGCCTTATGGGCTTGCTGAAGACATGCACCGGGTCTGGACGCAATTTATTCAGGGAGAATCCGCCGGTTGGCCAAGCTACAGTGCCTCAGAGCGAGTGGCCATGCACTTTGATACTGAATCCAGGCTCGTCTCGTCAGATCACACTGCTGCCATCGCGCTCTGGGACGGCATCCGGTAGGCCCCCTAAAGGGAGACCTTGCGAAGCACGAAACGTTGATCGATCCGCTCGAGCGCGTGCGACACTGGTTCTGTGAGCAAGCGCGTTAATGCCTCGCAGGACAATGCTGCCAAGACACTGTCCTGATCCTCTCTACTCAACTGTTGGAAAAAAATACGACTACGCTGAGAAACCCACTCAGCGTATACGCTTGTTCGATGAGCAATCTCTTGTCCTCGATCATCGATTAGAACCGCCTCGAGAATCGGTTGGTCCACATCTTGCGAGATCAATGAATCAGCATTGGACCCCGCTGCGATGATCGCCGCCTCAAACGCTCTGGCGCCACGATAAAAAGGCTCTGCGAAATTCACCGCCAAAAATTCAAGTATCTTGATGGCAGTTTCGGGCAGCTCGTCATTCCCTAACAGCGCAATGTCGACATCATAAAACTCAGGTGCTTGGACCTCAGGTAGCAGCATATTTTCCACCCAGCGAAAAGTTCGAGGCGCGTGATCTTGCATCATTCTTAACCCCGCCGGGTCTCGGCCAAGATGCGCATGCATTGCGCCCATGATGGAATAATCAGCTTGAGTGGGTTGCCCACCCAGAAAGTAGGGATATTGCTCTAGGTGAGCCTCGAACAACACCAGCAGACTTAGATACTGCGCATCAAGCTCCGATCTCACTGCTGCAGTGGATTCTGGCAGCCCGTAGCTGGTCATGCGGTCTGTGATCAACTGGCCATACTTGAGTAACTCTGCATTCGAACCCTGAGGACGGAACGATCGGCCAAAGTCCAATTTAATAAACGTCTCATTTTCAGGAAACAACCAACGATGCTTCCAGGCCAAAGCGACCAAACCCTCACTCGCCAGCAACTCCATCAGCCGAACAAATACACCCTGCTTGGGCGTTTTTGGCAATGCTGGCATCGCCTCGAAGCGGGTTTCAAGATAATCAATAATGGCAATGCTGTCCTGCACGATGCGACCCTCAGGGGTTCGCACCTGCGGAATTCGGTGGGTCTTAGAGGCCGGCCGAACTTCACTCCTAAAAACGGGATCGCTCGGAAGCCGTTCAACAAACGGAATTCCCTTCTTGCGCAGATAACTACGAACTTTCGCCGTGTAATAGGATGCATACGATCCATAGAGCGTATAATTGGAAGACATAACGCGACTCCAGAGAAAACCTCAGTCTACCCAAGCATTGAGCCTTGTTTTCCGCTCATTTGCAAAATAGTCCATTAGAAGGCAATCCATTAAAAGGCAGCCCCGCAGGTTCGGTCCAACGCGTCAAAGGCTCGATTACAAGCCCTGTCCAACTGGTTTTAAGCGAATCACCACATGACGTTGTGCCGCGAGCGCAAGATCTTCAGGATTGGGCTGAAACCGCCAATTTAGCCGAACACCGGCGAACGGAGCATCGAGGGGGTTGTGAGCAATCAACCCGGCCATTTCCCGCTCTATCCGGTCAACATTTTCAGACTCAACACAAACGTCCGCTGATCGCTGACGTCCTCGATGATGCACCGTCACAACCTTGGCGGGCTCGAGGTTTCGCCACCAGAGATTGCTGGCTAAGGTTAAGCACACCCACTCTCCCGAATCCGAAGCATAGCTCACCGGAATTTTATAAATCTTGCCGCTCCTGCGGCCGACGACCTCCAAAAGGATCAATTGAAAACTCACGAGCCAATGCAATCTCGAAGCCAACACCCACCCCATGATCGGGTTGATCAATCTAAAAACAGTTTTCAACTTCGATCTCCCTTGTTTTCAAACCGTTTACGTCGAAGCGCGGCAGCAGGATCCATCCGTTTCAACCTGCACTGAGAAACTTCTTCGAAACAAGCGCTGCAAGGGATACTAAAACGATCGAGACTTCAGTCATTGCGCGCAGACTGTTATGGTCGACTTCTCACTTTAAGAAAACATCGATTGCTGACTAGTGTTATCCCTAAAGGCAAAGCCGCCTTCCTACCAAACGCTTCCTCTCGGTGTTATTTTGGCCTACGCAGCGCCGCGCATCGCCTTTGGCATCATGGGCACCTTGTTTGGTGTCTATTTCATGAAGTTTGCAACGGATGTGCTGTTGATTGCACCCGCCATAATCGGAACGATTCTCGCCATCGGTCGGTTTTGGGATGGTATTACCGACCCGCTGATCGGCTACTTGTCTGACCGTACACGCTCGCCAATCGGCCGCCGCCGGATCTGGCTTTTCGCAGCAGCTGTACCAATGGGACTTTCCCTCATCGGAATTTGGTCACCTCCTGAATTTCTCGAAGGCATCGCCTTGATTACTTGGATGATGATCTGCTTGCTGCTCTACGAAACCGCTCAGACCGCTTTTTATGTTCCTCACGGCGCGCTCTCAGTCGAACTCTCAATGGACTATCACGAACGCACCCGTCTTTACGGCCTCAGCCACATGATCGGGATTTTTGGAGTGGCTGCAGGCCTTGTGTCTCTCGAGCTTATGGATCGGGCTGAGGATAAACGTCTGTTTGCCTTTCAGCTATCAATGTTTGCTGCCACCTGTATTACCGTACTGGTTATCTGGACAACCTTCTTATTGCCGGAGCGCACCGATTTCCAAGGTAGAGCGCAGAAAAACCCTTTCCAAACGTTCCTCGATATTCTGCGCAATCCTCATGCAAGACTATTGCTTTTCGTTTATGGGATTGAAACTTTCGGTGGCGCCACCCTCGGCATCCTTGCAGCTTATGCGGCCGAATACGTCGTAAAAATGGAATCGTTGGTCATCATTTTAATTGTTTACCAGTTACCCCAATTTTTGTTCGCGCCCCTGTGGATTCGCTTGTCAAAACTCACCGGAAAAAGAAATTTGTGGATTCTGGGGACACTGATCTCGGCAATTTCTTTCGGGAGTTTGTATTTTGCGGGTGCCGGGGATGATTTTTATGTGTATTGCTGCTGTTTTTTTGCAGGCGTCGGCGGCGGTGCCGGAGCGGTGCTTCCGCCGTCAATACAAGCTGATATTGTTGACTATGATGAGTATTTAACCGGGGAGCGCAAAGAAGGCGCCTATCTTGCTGTTTGGAATCTCGTGCGAAAAATTGCTGGGTCTGTCACCGCTTTTATCGTGGGCATTGCACTGCAACTTTCGGGGTTTGAGCCAAATGTTGAACAATCGGAGCTGGCTCAGAACACGATTCGAGGCTTATTAGCACTCATGCCTTGCCTTTGTTATATCATTGGCGCCATCTTTCTTTTCAAATTTTCATTTAATGAAAAAGAACACCGCGAAGTGAGTGCTGTGCTGGTTGAGCGCAGAGCGGCACGAACGACAGACTTATCATCGGGGACATCATGAGAACATTGGGAAAACTTTGGCCAGTCAGCAACTACACGCTGGGCGGTGGAGGCATCGGACAAGTCTGGGGTACAACGGCTCGAGACGAAGCGGTGCGAACCGTTCATACCGCGATCGAGAACGGTGTCAATCTGTTGGACCTGGCTCCGCTCTACGGCCGCGGCGAAGCCGAAGCGGTTGTCGGAGAAGCTTTTGAAGGCCATCTACCAGAAGGCGTTCGGGTCACGAGTAAATGCTTGTTGGGAACAGACAGTCCTGCATCAATCAAAGACCAGCTCGAGCAATCTATTGCTAAAAGCCTCAAAACCATAAGGCTCGAGCAAATCGATGTCTTTTTTCTACACTCTCAAATCATTTTCGACGATTATCTGTTCCCTTCTCCGCTTTCTGAAACTCAACAACGCTGGTCAGTTACCCAGCGCTGTTTTAATGATGCGGTCCGGCCTGCTTTCGAAGATCTCAAAACCCGGGGTTTAATCAACGCATGGGGGATTACAGGAACAGGCCATCCCGACGCGATTGAGGCTGTTCTCCAATCAGAGCACAAACCTGACGTTGTCCAAATTGTTACCAATTTATTGGACAGCCCAGGAAGTTTGAAACGCTATCCGGAAAGCGCCAGACCTCGCAGCTTGATTCAGACCGCGACCGAGCAGGGGGTTGGTGTCATGGGCATTAGAGCCGTTCAGGCAGGCGCGCTCACCACTGCGTTTGATCGAGACATCAGTCCTAATCATCCTGAGATGCAAGATTTTGAAAGAGCTGCGCCCTTCCGCGCACTCTGCAATGACTGGGGCAGCGACCCCGCCGTCATCGCACATCAATATGCGCTCGCAATGGACGGCGTCAATACCGTGGTCTTAGGCGTGAAAAATCAGCAGGAGCTATTGGCTTGCCTGAAAGGTGGGGAACCGCTTGCGGCTGACCAAGTGGCAAGGATCGACGCACTTGGCCTTCAAAGACCCTAGACTTAATGCGCTAATCGAGGCTCGGTAGCCAATTTTATCCGCAATTCCGCGTCTCGATCTTGATCTCATCGCGACGCCAGACTGAAAAAGGTAGACAGACCATGACATTTCATTTTCAAAATTGGCTCATAAAACACTTGCCTCTGACGGCGCTTATGCTGCTTGTCGGCTGCGGAACCTTCAATGCGCCAACGCCAGTCATTGAAAAGACGAATGTTGAACAGGTTGAGCAAATCGTCATCAAGAGTCCGAACGATCCACGCAGCTATCGGCACAAAACGCTTCCCAACGGACTACGACTGCTGCTGATTTCTGACCCGAGTGCTGACAAATCTGCGGCGGCATTGGTTGCTTTTCGGGGCAGCTTTCATGACCCAGAAGACCGACCTGGACTCGCACATTTTCTTGAGCACATGCTTTTCATCGGTACCGAAAAATATCCCGAACCTGACGGCTACTTTGCTTTTGTAGAGAAGCATGGAGGGGGGTCTAACGCCTACACGGCACCGGATCACACCAACTATTTTTTTGATATCCAACCGGAATATTTTCGGGAGGGACTGGACCGCTTTGCCCACTTTTTTATCGCACCACTGCTGGATAAAGCTTATGTAGATCGAGAAAAAAATGCAGTTCATTCAGAATATCAAATGCAAATTAAAGACGATGGTTGGCGCGGCTTTGCCGTCCAAAAAGTCGCATTAAACCCAGAGCATCCATTTTCAAAATTTAATATTGGAACCCTGGATACCCTGAGCGGCGACATTTATGACGATCTGACAGATTTTTTCGATGCGCACTACTCAGCCAATCAAATGGGGGCCGTTGTCATTCATCAAGAACCCCTCGATACACTCGATTCCTGGGTTTCTGAACTCTTTGGCCAAATCGAAAACAGAAATCGCCCCCGCGCCGATTTTTCGATGGCCCTAACCACGCCTGGTCGACTGCCCGCAACGCTTGCGCATCAAACGCTGAAATCTAATCGAAGCGTATCCTACGCTTTCCCGATTCCTGCCATCGATCCCCACTACGCTACAAAACCAACCAGCTATCTGGGCAGTCTGATCGGCCATGAAGGTGATGGCAGTCTTCACCAGCAGCTCAGCGATAAAGGTTGGATTACGGCACTTGGGGCTGGTGCACAGAATATCGATCTCTCTAATGGCGTTTTTGAGATATCGATTGATCTGACCGCATCAGGATTCGAGCATATTGAAGAGATCACGGACCTTGTTTTTAAAACGATCGACATGATTCGAGAAAACAAGCCCCAAGCTTGGCTATATGATGAGGCTGCAACCGTTGCCAATTTAGGCTTCCGATTTCGCGAGCAGGTCCCATCGATTGCGACGGTTCAAAGCCTAGCACCCAATTTGATGAAATTCCCAACAGAAGATCTTTTGATCGCGCCCTATCTCCTCAAGGATTTTGACCCCGCACTGATTGAATCATTTCTTGGCTTTCTAACGCCGGATAATGTTCTAACGACCATCGCTGGACCCGATATCCAAGGAGCGTCCAGAGAACCTTGGTTCGATGTGGCCTATACACTGACTTCGGGCATTAGCCGGAGCGATCACTCGGCTAACGGGCTGAGGTTGCCCGACCCTAATCCGTTCCTACCAGAGAATTTAGACCTGATCACTGCTTCGACAGCGTCGCCTCAGTTAATCGCGGAGGAGCAAGGCATTGACCTTTACCTCGCCCAGGATCGCGAGTTTGGCATTCCTCGAGCCATCACGCAGGTCAGCCTCCGCGGTAAAACCGGCATCATTAGCTTGGCTGATACCACCCGCGCCTCGCTATATGCTGACCTGGTCGAAGATGACCTGAATGCACTGGCTTACCCAGCACTACTCGCAGGCGTTGGTTACGGTATCTCATCCCCGCCCAAAGGATTTCAAATCAGCCTCGGCGGCTACGAAGACAAACAGATCAATTTACTCCGGGAAGTGATTGATCGCCTAACCACAATGCCCATCAATCCGCAGCGCTTTGACGTCCTTAAAAAGGACTTCAAAGAGAGTCTCGAGAACTCGCTTAAAAATAGACCTTACCAACAAGCTTTTGGGAGATTAAATGACACCTTGCTCTCGTCGTCTTGGACGGCGGAAGAACACCTCGCAGAGCTGACCTCAGTAACGGTTGCCGGCCTTACTCGCTGGAGGGACCAGTACTTTGAAGACATCGACATTGAGGCTTTAGTTGTCGGCAACGTTACCATCCAAGATGCCGCTCATATCAAGGCATTGTTGTCTGAGCGATTCAATCTCACTGAACTGACACCCAAAACTCCTTTGGTGACTCAAATTCAAGGACCAACAAAAACCGTGCTGGACATCGATCATAACGACGCATCGATGGTTTTATATCTGCAAAATGATGATGCATCCATGAGAGAAACCGCTAAGACTCGACTCTTAGCCCACGTAATTTCTCCTAAGTATTTTTCTTCTCTGCGCACAGACCAGCAGCTGGGTTATGTCGTCCAAGCTTTCAGTCCTGAGTTTGAGCGCCAAAGCGGGCTAGGTTTCGTGATCCAGTCGCCTTCAGCTCCCGCAAACGCGTTAATTTCGAAAACCGTCGAATTTCTCCAAGGTGAGGTTGCTCGAGTCAAAGCGATGACACCCGAGTCATTTTCCGAAAACCAGCAGGGCTTGGTCTCAAGTCTACTCAAAAAAGACAAAAACTTGGGGGAGAGAGCCAATCGATATTGGTCAGATCTCGACGATGGTTATCTAGATTTTGATGGTCGCCAACAGATGGCTGATGCAGTTTTAGCCGTGAGCCAGCCCGCTTTGGTTGAACACCTTGAATCGATGGTGGCCAAATCAGCTGCAAATTATTTAGTCATTACGAGTACTGGGAGGTTCGCCCAGTCCGACTTTGAAATAGAAGCGCCCTAAAAACCACCGCTTCCACATTGAACGGTCGATCAGTGATCTTCGCCGAGCCCCTACATTCGCAGAAGCTGCTTACCAAAATTGTCGCCATCAAAAACTCGCTTCAGCGTCGCGGGGATTTGGTCGAATCCAAATTGGACATCTTCTTTAAAGACCAGGTCGCCATTTTTAATCCATTGCGCAAGTCTTGATTTTGCAGCGGCAAATTCAGCGGCGTAATCTGTCACTAAAAAGCCAGACATCGAAGCGCGCTGGAAAACAAGATTAAAATAATTCGCGGGTCCCGCAGGCAAAACCGCTTGCTCATATCTAGAAATACCTCCGCAAATCACAATCCGGGCGTTAAGCGCAATACACGCGAGTGCGTCATTTAAAATACTACCCCCCACATTGTCGAAAAACACATTCACTCCGCCAGGGCATGCTGCGCGAATCGCGGCTTTCACCGATTCATTTTTATAGTCAATGGCCGCATCAAATCCAAGCTCATGAACAAGCCAATCACATTTTTGAGGACCACCGGCAATCCCAACCACCCGAGCCCCAGATAATTTCGCTAATTGTCCGACCACTGAGCCGGTCGCACCTGCGGCACCTGAGACGAGCACCGTATCTCCTGGGACGGGACAACCCACCCGAAATAAACCAAAGTAAGCGGTCAAGCCGGTTCCTCCGAGCGGACCCAAATAGGCCGATTGCAGACCATCATCAGGCACGATCTCAACCGCCGACGCATTCATCACCGCGTATTGCTGCCAGCCCAAACTGCCAAGGACCTGCGTGCCTACGGGCATTTTGTCATCGGTCGATTCAATAACCTCTCCGATACCGGTTGCTCGCATCACTTGCCCCTGCTCAGTCGCCGCGGCATAACCGATGTTTTCCATCTGCCCTTTTTGGGAGGGATCAAAGCTGAGCAAGTCAACTCGGACCAAAACTTGGCCCTCAGCCAGTGCGGCTGTCTCAGTCTGAGTCCGTTTAAAATCTTCCGAAGACAGTGCACGCCCCCGAGGATTAGCATTGATCAACCACTGTTCATTCAGCATGAGCGCTCCTTCATCATCCCTGTTATTCGATCGCGGAAAGGCAACTGATTAATCAGGCGCCTAAAAACAACTTACCCGCCAAATGTTTAATCGATGCAAGTTGTGGTAACTGTCCCATCATTTGGCTCTTGTATCGCAACCCGCTTCCTAGACTTGCAGAAGAAATCGGAAGACGCACCTGCGCCGCGCTTGGTGTCATCACGGCCCGGTCAGACAAATGCGGTGTGAAACAAAGAGCCTCCGGCGCAAGATCACAATAGCCGAGCAACTTGGTAATCTCAGTTTCAGAATTTGAAACCAGCTTTTCATAATCCAAGTGGAAAACTTCGCCAGGAAAAAGGGCATCCCAATGCTTCATCAAGGTTAGATAACCCTGCCAGTAAAAAATAATGCCTTGCAGGGTATAGCTGTATTCGTGCCCTTCGGCAAAAAACTGAGAAAAAACAGACATCGCATTATCAAGAGGATCTCGAATGACATTAATGATCTTCGCCTGAGGAAACAGCCTTTTGATCAGGCCGATGTGTAAGAAGTTATTTGGGTTTTTATCAATGAACACAGGACTGTTTTCAGATCGAAATACCGCAGTCAATCGAAGATATTGTTCAGCCAATGCTGTAATCCGATCCGGCTGCAACCTCCTAATCTTCGACGCGTACCCACCCTGCTCCTCAAGGACTCGCGCCATATCTCCCAAGAACATCAACTCATCGGTCGACTCAACGCTGGAGTGAGCGCTAAGAATTTGTTCAACCAAGGTTGAACCTGAGCGCGGCATGCCGACAATAAAAATAGGCACTTCAACGGTTCCTGAGGCTTCTGACGATTGACTGTGAACAAAATCCATTAAGGTTTTGATGAGCCGCTGATAACGATCACCGTGGAAGGGCCTGATTTGGGCTACAACCTCATTCGCCATTTCAAACGCACGAAAGGCTTTGACGGAATCTGCACGTCGTTCCCAATGCGCTCCCAGGGCGAAGGACGCCAGACTTTGATACCCTGGATTCAGGGTCTGACTTTCACAAAGGTGCGTCAGTTTAGAGGTCTCATCTTCACTAAAGTCATATTGCTTCAAGTTAGCGAGACTCCATAACCCTGTGACGGAGACTTTCTCATCCGGGTTTTTGGCAACGCCTTGATAGGCTTTGATGGCCTGATCGAGCGCGCCACTGGCTTTATAGGCATGTCCCAAATTCAGCAAATATTTCGCTTGCTCACCGAACTTCTCTGAGCACCTTAAAAACGTCTCAATAGCCTTATCAACAGCACCAACCTTCAAATAAACCTGAGCCAATCGCTCCGAATAGACCGCTTGGTCTGGCTCGAGGTCGAGCGCTTCAACCAACCGCGCGATCATTGCGGCGTAATCTCGAGTCGCTTCTAGCGTTTTCCAATCTTCATCAGTCAGCGTCATCGTCTTAGCGCTCTCGTTTAACCGCCTGATTGGCCATCTTTACTTCTCCAGTGATTCGGATTGTCCAAATTGCAGTGTAACCATTTCTCGATACAAAGGCTCTGTCGCCATCAACTGTTGGTGCTGCCCTACTGCTTTGATTTCTCCATCGGCAATGACCACTATCCGGTCCGCATCCATGACGGTTGCCAATCGATGCGCGATGACAAGGGTCGTCCTGCCCTCCCTCAGCCGATCTAACGCAGCTTGCACCAGCCGTTCGCTCTCTGCATCCAAAGCGTTGGTCGCCTCATCAAGCAACAACACCGCAGGGTCTTTTAGAATGGCTCTTGCTATCGCAATCCGTTGTCTTTGCCCGCCCGACAACCTCGCGCCACGCTCTCCCAAGTCGGTCTTAAACGCCTCTGGTAGTCCGCGAATAAAGATCCCAGCATGCGCCGCTTCAGCCGCACGATAGACCGCTTCCTCATCCGCCTCTGGACGGCCAAATCTAATATTCTCTAATGCATTGATCCCAAATATCACCGTCTCCTGAGGGACGATCCCAATGAATTGACGCAGATCTTTGAGTCTGAAATTGCGAATATCAGTGCCATCGATCCGCACACATCCCGATTGTGGGTCAAACATCCGCAGCAATAACTGAAAAATCGTCGACTTCCCGGCCCCGGAGGGACCAACCAAGGCAATTTGCTCTCCAGGCTCGATGACCAAACTAAGGTTGTTGATGGCAGGCGAATCTGGCCTTGACGGATAGTTAAAGCGTACCTGATCAAACGTTATGCGCCCGATGTTTTTAGCATCTAAAATTTTCGGATTTTTTGGATCAAGAATTTCGGGACGTAGACTGAGGAGCTGCCCCAACCGCTCCATTGCGCCTGCTGCCCGCTGGAGCTCACCCCAAAATTCGATCAAAGCTCCGCCAGATGCCCCGACTAAAACAGCGTAAATGACAAACTGGCTGAGCTCACCGCCAGTGATTTCCTGCGCCACAACCGCTTTAGCGCCCATCCACAACCCAACAATAAAAGCGCCGAAAAGGCCGGTCATACCCACTGTTGTCAGTAAGGCTCGAAATCGAATACGTTTGACCGCAGTTTTGAAGCTCGCCTCAACCGCCCTGGTGAAGCGGACCCCCTCAGCGCGCTCAGCCGTGAACATTTGCACAGTTTGAACTGCGTTCAGAATCTCTCCGGCATAACCACTGACATCAGCAATCCGATCTTGGGAAGCTCTTGAAAGCTGACGCACCCAGCGACCGATCACCATAATAGGTGCAATCACGACAAATAACAGCACGACCAATACCGCCGTCAAACTAAAATTCGTAATGGCGAGCAAAATCAATGCACCCACGAACTGGATACTCGAGCGAAGCACAATCGAAAGTCCCACCCCGGAAATCGACTGGATCAGGGTCGTATCTGTCGTAAGTCTTGATAGAATTTCACCGACTTTCGTCGTTTCAAAAAACTTCATGTCCATGGTCAGAACCTGACCGAATACCTGCTCACGAAGATCGGCCACCACGCGCTCGCCAAGCCAGTTCACAAAATACGCTCGGGCAGCGCCCAACACTCCGATCAAAATCGCGATGATCAAGAGCACATAAAAATACTGATCGATTTGTGCAGCATTATCTGCTGAGAAGCCCTGATCGATAACATCACGAACCGCCAGGGGCATCACCAGCACTGCAGCAGAAGCTGATAGCAAGGCAACCAGTGCAAGGACCAGCGTACCCCAATAGGGCTTAATGAACGGCACCAGCATCAGCAACGGTCTAATAGACTTGCTCGCTGGCCGATCCTCGACCTGACTTTCCGACATGAGACTCCTGCTGATGGTTGATGCGCTGGAAAACAGCGCATTAGATCATACTATCAACGCCAACTGGTCAAGGCATTGGCAGGCATCATTAAAAACTTCTTTTTAAGGCAGAAACCACAGCCAGCAACCAACTTTGATCAGCCCTCTGAAAATTCTGATTAGATGATTGCTCAGGCTTCTCTCGGCGCCTCAGTCCGCTCATCGCTGACCCAGTAGAGCATGCCTGCGCCCAGCACAATCAGAAACGCCAAAGACCCGAACCCGACCCGCTGTGAGTCGAACCATTGTGTGGTCGTAGCAACCAGAAGCGGCGCCAGAAAGGCCGTAACAGAACCCGACAGCCCGTATAGGCCAAAAAATTGCGCAGCTTTCTCGGGCGGGCAGATTTTTGCCATCAGCGTCCGGGACGCTGAGAGTGCGGTCACGAAAAACAGCGCAAAGACCTGATTGACACAGAAATAAATAATCTCTGCCTGAGTATTGAAGTATGGGAATGACCACACCGGAGCAACATCAACGGCCACAATAAAGGCCACTCGATCGGTTTCAATCGACACCAGCGCAAGGAGGATGAAAAAGGTCATAAGCACCGATACTTTGAGCGTCGCCAAGGAGCCAAAACGATCATCTAGGCGACCTCCAAGGTAGGCGCCCAACATTGCAGACACACTGGTACACAGGCCAAAGATGAGCAGAGAAATAGTATCCCAGTCGAAGTTCCCTGCCGCGTAAACGCCTCCAAAAATCAGGACACCAACCATGCCATCGTTAAACAACATGCGCGCCAGCAAATAACGAGCAATGTTTGCATAGTGCTTCAACTGCGAGACCGTCTTAAACACATCCTTAAGGCCCGACCGTGCGGCAGCTACGAGCGTCAGTCCGGAGCGCGGCGTGTCGGGCGTGAAAAACAACAGCGGCAATGTAAATATCAACATCCAAAGACCTGAAATCGGACCAACAATTCTGTCCTGTTCATGAGCCGATTGATCGACCCCCCAAAGCGGCTGGTCGGGCAGGAACGACCATGTCTCGACACCGGGCAAAGCAAAAGCAAATAGAACAAACACCATCAGCGACACGCCACCTAAATTTCCAAGCGAAAAGGCGAGGCCAGAGACCAGACCCGCTCTATCTACCGGCGTGATCGAGGGCAACATTGCATTGTGAAAAACTTCTGAGTAAGCAAACGCCAGGTTGATAGAGAGTAGGAGGAAAAATGCCCAATAAAGGTCAGACCCCTCGGCCCCAGGCATAATCCACCACAGCATGCAGGCCCCTAGACTCATGAAGCCCACTGTCCCAGCGATCCACGGTTTACGGCGGCCTTGCTTATCGGCTATCGCGCCCAAAAAAGGAATGGTCAAGGCCAGTAGCGCGCCAGAGACAGCGTTGAGATAACCAATCAATGCTTGACCATAGACCGGGTCACCGACAACCTGGGTACTGAAATAGGGAAAGAAAATATAAATCACGACCAAGATGTAATAAGGATCACGGCCGAGCTGCCCACTCGTCCAACTGAAATAACCAAGAGGGGATGCAGCCGGCGTACCGGCAATCGATTGCACTTCCCTGGTCATCCTGACTCCTTGATCTCGTTGCGTCATGGCTCAGCCCAATGCACCTTCTCGCGCCCAGGTGATCAACGTTTCCATTGAGTATCCCAAATCCATCAGCAATGCCGCCGTGTGCTCTCCTACCTCGGGGGAAGGATCATTTAACGGCGTTTCAGTTTGGCTGAACCGCGCAGGGGATCTGGGTTGGATCATTGTACCGGCAATTGGATGCTCAAATCGCAGCAAACTGCGACGCGCTTTAATTTGGGGATCTGAAATCAGATCGGCCCGGCGGTTTACTCGACCAACAGGAATTTCGTTGGCTGCAAATAAATCGATGAGCTCCTCCGTACCATAGTCATCGCACGCGCCGTTCAGCCGATGCGAGACAATCGCTCCATCTTTGGTTCGACTCACTTCATACAGATCGGCCAGATCGCCGGCTTTAGCGACTCCGTCTCCTTCAAAGCTTTCATTCCACATCAAGTCGGGCCAATTAAAGTAGAGCGCTGCGTCTAGCATCGTCAATTCAATGTGCTGTCCTCCAGCACCGCGCTCTCTGGCAAACAGGGCCGCGGTCATCGCCTGGGCTGCCGTCAGAGAGGTTACCTTGTCATACAAAATAGTGCGGACCATCGCGTAATCTTCTGCTTCACCCTGCGCATCGAGAATACCGCTCATCCCTTGGATCACGTAGTCGTAGACTTTCTGCTGGGCATACGGTCCTTCATCACCCATCCCCGAAATCGACAAGTAAATCAGTTCAGGATAGACGTTTTTGAGGGTTTCATAGTCCAGTCCAAGCCGAGCCATCTTTCCAGGGCGGTAGTTTTGTAAAACGACATCGGCGGTCCCAATCAATTCTTTAACAAGCTGACGGCCAACTTCTGTCTTAAGGTTCAACGCCACTGATTTCTTATTGCGATTAATCATTGAAAAAATAGCGCTCACGCCATTACGACTGGCCCCAAGTCCACGAATACCGTCCCCCCAACCCGGCGGCTCGATCTTTATCACCTCAGCGCCTTGGTCCGCCAACATAACAGCCGCCATCGGCCCGGAGACAACCGCTGAAAGATCGATCACGCGTACTCCGGAAAGAGGGCCTGCGGAATGAGCTTTAGATGTGCTTGAAGAATCGTGCATGCCTTCATTGGACCTAGGGTTGATCGGTGAGTCAACGCCTAAATGATGAGACTTGATTGCGGCCGCTTTGTGCACGGCCAACCGCGTTTTCCCTGTTGCATCGCCTGGATTAGTGCCGTCATGAATCAAGCTCACCAAATGGGCGCCAAAAAGCCAGGATCCCTGTTAAGATAAATATCCGCCACGCGCTCATCCCATCGAGGCGGCATTGCACCGAAAAAGACCGTTTCCGCGCAAATCACGTAGGACGCCTTAAAAGAAGGACAACAGTATGAAAGACGAATTTGACGATATTGGTGGGCACATCAGTAAACAAAACGACAATTACACCGTGAAAGATAATTACGTCGGAGACAACCTATTACTCAGTAGCACCCATCTATTCCCCGGAAAACAAACCGCAGGGCATAAGCACCTTTTGCAAGATGAAATTTTCTTCTTTACACAAGGCACTGGCGAGATCTACTTACGGCATCCAGACGAGGGTCAGGGCGAACAAGAAGAGGTCTATGAGGTCAACGCCCAATCGATTGTGACCGTTCAGGCTGGGATCTTTCATCGGGTGCACAATACTGGCAAGACAAAACTCAAGTATCTGCGAGTGATGAACCGCCCCTAAGACCTTTGATCATCGAGCAGCAAAAAGACGTCAGACTTTTCCTAAAAATCCGTTGCCAGCGTTGCTGACGGGCCCAAGCTCGACCCACTTACTTGCGCCGTCTTGAGCAGCGCTGCTGTTCTCACCGTCCAGTGACCATTCCGCCTCGAGCGTCGGCCTCACCAGATGAGGCCGGTTGGCACTCAAGAATGCTACTCCATCAAGACAGCCATCGCTTGCGCCTGTCTCACTTAACTCATCGTGACCCGCCCCAAGCATTTAGGTCTGGCGCATATCCGCAGGCTTCACAAAAATTCATTGCCGAGGTTTTTGATCTCCGGTTCTTCAATTCTTCACCGGGTCAGCTATGCTGAGCAGACCCTGACGACCAAGAGACGACAGAACCATGAAAATTGGCATGATGCTGGGATTTGAAAAATCCATTGGGACCATCTCATCCATCGCCCGCGAAGCAGAGGCCGCAGGCGTTCATTCCCTCTACACGGTTGATGCCGGCAGAAGTGCGACCATTACAGCCGCCGCCGTGATTCACGCGACCGAGCGCGCTCGAGTTGGCACTTACATCGTGAACGCTTACGCGCGCGAACCCTGGATGACGGGCCTTGAGGCGCGGGATCTCAACGAAATCAGTGACGGCCGTTTTGTTTTAGGCGTTGGTACCGGCAATCTGCACTTTAATGATTTGTACATGGGCATCGATTCGACTCGATCCAAAACAAAAATGCGCGATTTCATAGAGATTGTGAAAGCAATCGTTAGTGGGCGTGCCGCTGAGCGCGTTCGCTACCAAGGTGAGCGACATCGTATTCGGTGGCGGGCGAGCTTTGAGCCGATCACCCCAACACTGCCCGTCTACCTGTCTGCCTCGGGGCCCAACATGATTCGACTTGCAGGCGAAGTATCCGATGGCGTCGGCATTGGCATCATGTCATCGGTCGAATTTGTAAGAGATTTCGTAACGCCCCATGCCAGAGCCGGAGCAACTGCCGCAGGCCGCGATCCGGACGCTTTGGTCTTTCCAACTGCCGCGACCATCAGCATCAACCAGGATATCGATGCGGCTCGAGAGGCGAGCCGCGCAGCAATCTGTAAGCTGTATCATCCCATTCCGCATCCTTACTATGACTTACAGTTCCGGCAGCTTGGATTCTCTGAATTCGCTGATCAGGCAGCACAGCTGATGCCCGCAGGCCGTCTGCGCGATGCCATGGCGCTGGTTCCCGACAGAATCATCGATGAATTAACCATCACGGGTAACGTTGCTCAGTGTGCCGAGCGGATTCGAGCCTATGAAGGCGTCGCTGACGAATTAATCCTCGCGCGTACCGGCCAAAGAGGCGATACAAGAGACCTTGCCGATTATCAGGATCTCTTTGCGTTGATCGCTCAGAACTCAAAGTGAGCGCGAAGGTCGCGACTAAGAAGGATGAGCCCTGCTTCGAAACACGCCGAAGCCCCCCGGCCGAGAATCTGATAACCAGGATCTGAGACAATTGTCTTTTGAGCCTAAACTCATCATTGTCAATTCAGTCATCGAACAAGGAGCCCAACCATGATTCATCGCTTATTCGACCTCCAAGGCCGCGTGGCCTTGATCACCGGCGGAAACGGCGGCATTGGCCTTGGCATGGCAGAGGGACTTGCCTCCCAGGGCTGTGAAGTCGCGATCTGGGGGACAAACCTTGAGAAGAACCACAACGCGCTAGAGGTGCTAAAGGCCTACGGGCCCAAGGTCTCTGCCTGGCAGTGCGACGTGAGCGACGAAGCTGCTGTGAAGAAATGTTTTGGTGAAACGCTGGCAGCCCACGGCAGAGTTGACGGTTGCTTCGCCAATGCAGGCGTTGGCGGCCGTGCAAATCACTTTGATGAAATGGATACCGAAGAGTGGCGCCGTATCATGCAGGTTAATCTCGATGGTGTGTTTTACACTTTTCGTTGTGCCGCGGCGCATATGCGGCAACGCGCAGATCAGGGTGATGCATTCGGCCGACTCATCGGCACGTCGAGTCTTGCCGCAGTGTCGGGACAAGCTCGGGGAGAGCATTATGCCGCAACCAAGGGTGCGCTCATCACCATGGCCAAAGCACTGGCCGTTGAATATGCTCGGTATGGCGTCACGGCCCACACGCTTCTGCCCGGTTGGATTGAAACGGAAATGACCGAGTCCTCCTTCGCATGGGATCGATTCGTCGAAAACGTCATGCCGCGTATCCCAATGCGGCGGTGGGGTAAGCCAGAGGATTTTGCGGGCATTGCGGTCTATATCATGAGCCAAGCCAGCAGCTACCATACTTCAGAAACCCATTTGATCGATGGCGGCTACGCCAACTTTTAAAGCGCTCTCCGACTATTCACCGGCCTCTAGACTAAGTTTTAAGGCTTCTACGCATCATCGGACGGAATCTCTATCCTAGCCATCGGTCTTGCGTGACCCGCATTTCACTCTGCCAGCCCGGAGCATGTCGCCACAGCTTTATGCGCCCAGGCGCCCGCTCTTGTTGGCTGGGTCGAATCGTTCAAACGCGCCCTTAGGCTTAACCCACAACACAATGAGATCACAGGCGGTGCGGCTTAACGGCGCGCACAGCAAGAAAGCACTAGATCTCATGAGGAATACCGAAATTTCATCACGATTGGGTGCTCAAGGCAGCCTTGATGTCTGGTAAGATGCCGCCCCAAATATTGAATCATTGTTTTAAGGAACGCTCTTGATCACCTGCGCCAACATCACCATGCAGTTTGACTCCAAACCACTTTTTGAAAATATCTCCGTTAAATTTGGCGAGGGGCGTCGCTACGGTCTGATCGGCGCCAATGGCAGTGGTAAATCAACATTTATGAAGATCTTGAACGGCTCGCTTACCCCAAGCAATGGCAGCGTTTCGATAGACTCAGATCTGCGTGTTGGCGAGCTCAATCAAGACCAGTTCGCCTTCGAGGCGTTCAGCGTTGTGGACACGGTGATCATGGGTCACAAAGCGCTTTGGCAAGTTAAACAGGAGCGCGACCGAATCTATGGGTTGCCCGAAATGTCTGAAGAAGACGGCATGAAGGTTGCTGACCTTGAAAGTGAATACGCTGAGATGGATGGTTATTCAGCGGAGAGTCGCGCAGGCGAAATTTTAATTGGTGCTGGCATCGATCCTGCGCTCCACTACGGGCCAATGAGCGAGGTTGCACCAGGCTGGAAACTCAGGGTATTGCTGGCGCAAGCATTATTCTCTGATCCGGACATCTTGTTGCTGGACGAACCTACCAATAATCTTGACATTCATACAATCCACTGGCTCGAGGACATCCTCACTGCTCGCACCAGTACCATGATCATTATTTCCCATGACCGACATTTTTTGAATTCGGTCTGTACTCATATCGCTGATATCGATTATCAGTCCTTGAGTGTTTACCCCGGCAATTATGATGATTTTATGATTGCGTCTACCCAAGCGAGGGAACGCGTGAGTTCGCAAAATGCCAAGAAGAAGGCGCAAATTGCAGAACTCAAACACTTCGTCAGTCGTTTCTCAGCCAACGCATCGAAAGCCAAACAGGCAACTTCCAGAGCGCGCCAAATTGAAAAAATCGAGTTAGAAACGATCAAACCCACAAGCCGGATCAGCCCCTACATCCGATTTGAACAAGAAAAGAAACTCCATCGATTGGCGTTGACCATCGAAGACTTGGGGCATCGTTTCGAGGACGACGAGGCGCTTTTTGATCGCGGTAATCTGATGCTTGAAGCAGGCACTCGACTGGCCATCATCGGTCAAAATGGCGTGGGTAAGTCGACTTTCCTGAAATGTTTGATGCAAGAAATAGTCCCAAATTCCGGTGGTATCAAATGGTCCGAAAACGCCTCAGTTGGCTATTGCCCGCAAGACACCTCAGCCGTCTTTGATGATGACCGGAACCTATTTGATTGGATGAGCCAATGGCGAAAGCCCTCCCATGATGAACAGGTTGTCCGAGCGACGCTGGGGCGTATGCTGTTCTCCAACGAGGACTTCAAAAAATCCGTTCGAGTTTGCTCTGGCGGCGAGAAGAATCGGCTTATTTTTGGCAAGCTCATCATGCAAGATCACAATGTTCTTGTTCTTGATGAGCCGACGAATCACCTCGATATGGAAGCCATCGAATCGCTCAATTTGGCCCTTGAAAATTATGAGGGCACCCTAATCTTCGTTAGTCACGATCGAGAATTCGTCTCATCGTTGGCCGACCGTATTATCGAAATCAAGGACCAAACGCTGACCGATTTTAGGGGCACTTTTGATGAATATCTTGACGCACAGTCAATCGAGCTCAATGCCGCAAGAATCAGTTAGCGGCAGGCGTATTTTCGGGTTTGAGTTGACCTGGTCTCACCCTGCTCAGGACATTCACTCTCTGGGGCTAACCTTGGATCCGTTATCCGAATTGAAGCACACCAGCAAGCGCGACAGGTCCTAGGACCTATCGATACCCATCTTTTTGTTACGGCCTAAGTGACCTGTGCAGCCCATGTTTGGCCTTCATTTCCTCCGAGCAGTAGAGTTGGGTAGGATGAGACCACAATTGGGTCGGCACCCCGCTTGACCTTTCAGTAGGAATCAGCATGACTGAACCAGACAGCGGCAACCCTCAAGCTTCGCCAGTGAAGCCCTCATCGAGCTGGTATTCCCACTACGTATTGTTCGTCCTGGTCATCGTCTATATCTTTAATTTTATTGACCGGAACATTCTCTCGATTCTGAGCCAAGACATTCAAGCTGACTTGGGTATCACCGATGCCGAAATGGGGTTTTTATATGGCACGGTTTTCGCGGTTTTTTATGCGGTATTTGGCATTCCTCTTGCGCGCTTTGCTGACGTATGGGTGCGTCGCAGCTTGATCGCCATGGGCCTGATGTTTTGGAGCGCAATGACGGCACTATCAGGTTTCGCAAAATCCTTTCCGCAGCTGGCTGCTTTTCGAATTGGTGTAGGGATCGGCGAGGCCAGCGCCTCACCAGCTGCCTTCTCCATGCTGTCTGACTATTATTCTCCCAAAGTTAGAGCCACAGTCCTTGCGATCTATTCATCCGGCGTTTATATCGGCGGCGGCATTGGCCTGTTCATCGGCGGCTTCATCATGGAGACCTGGAATGGCAGTTACCCAGTCGCGGCAGAGGCGCCGCTGGGTATTAAAGGCTGGCAGGCCGCATTTTTAGCGGTTGGTGTGCCAGGGATTCTCATGGCGGTTTGGGTTCGGACGCTTCGTGAGCCTCGACGCGGACAGTCTGAAAACTTAGTGGCGCAAGAGCACCCTGCACCCTGGTCAGTCCTTCGCACAGAAATGGCCACGATGTTGCCCATCTTCAATTTGTGGGGTCTTAAGCGGCTGGGAGCCTCCCTGCCGATGAATGGCTTGGCCGCACTTGGAATCGCCAGCGTCGCTTATTTGCTCATCGAAGTGACAAACAACATCCCGCAATGGGTTGCCTTGGGCATCGGGATCTACGTGACATTTACCTGGGCCCAGTCTCTGAAACATCGGGATCCTGCGACGTTCAGTATGATTTTCAGATCCCGTGCACTTCTATTTACTACGACAGCCTTCCCTACGATTGCATTTGTCACTTACGGCATTGGTTTTTGGACTGCACCGCTTCTTTTAAGGCTTCACGACACGTCCCCCGGAGAAGTCGGCATGTATATCGGTCTTGGAAGTGCGCTCGGCGGCCTCATCGGCGTTACGCTTGGCGGAATCATTGGTGATTGGGCCAAGCAAAAGCATCCGGCCGGCCGGCTCGTCATCGGATTTGTAGCAATCGCAGGAACAGCCCCTCTCGTCCTTTGGATGGTCTACACCGAATCCCTTATGTGGGCATTCGCTTTAAACTTCTTGCATCATATTTTTAGTGCGGCTTGGCCGGGCATACCCCCAACCACAGCCTCCGACCTTGTCATGCCTCGAATGCGTGCCACCGCAAGCGCTTACTATATTTTGGTCAACACCATGATCGGGCTCGCGCTCGGTCCCTATTTCATAGGTCAACTGTCGGACATCTATATCACCACGGGCATGGACTCAGCAGCATCATTGCAGACCGCAATATCAACCGGCCTCCTAATTTTTATTCCATCGACTTTACTCCTGCTGGCAGCATGGCGATATCTACCCGAGGACGAAGCCAGCAGGCTTGAACGCGCTAAGGCGCTTGGAGAAAGTGTCGAGTAAGGATTCAGCTAGACCGCACATCGCTTTAACTCGACGCTCCAAAACCCGCAGGTCGAATCGCTGACACCCCGTTAGCAGTGTCTTTGAAACGCCGACCTGTACGTCCTCATTAAGAGCAACCGCCGGCACTTTCTTGACCCAAGGACCTGCATACCAAAGCGCTCAAGCATCTGTGTGATGCAGATTGATTGATCGAATCGAAGACAAGTCTCGAGGGTTACTAAATTGCATCAGCAACATTCTGCTGAATTGCCAAACCTTAATCTTTCTTTTTTGGAATATATTAGTGTCAAATTATTCCATTTTCAGGCCGTTTTTCTTCTGCTAATTTTCTCCCGCTCAAAGCATCAACCTTCATCCAGCGCGGAGATCCCTCACATGACAGCTGCTCAACCTGCCTTAAAGGCCCAATACCAAGCCATCAACGACGAACCTGAAATAAAGCGCGTCATCACGCCAAGGCCGCTCGCTCAGACCCTTTCAGAATGGGATCGGGCGAGAGAGACCAGTAAGACCTGGTCCATGGAACAAGACTGACCCCCAGCCCCTCTTTCCTCAGCCCGCCTCTACGGGTTGAGGATGAACCGCCTAGGTTCTCTCTCCACCCTCGCCTCATTGACCACACTGCCAACCGTTCACCTTCACGGGGCGCTCTCAGCGTCATCGCGTCGAGCGTCGCACATGCTGTAACCCTTTGACGCTGGGATCTGGACCACTCGATCAGACGATGAAGCTCAAGGCTTCTCCTCAACCCTCGCTCATTCGGCCATCTCACTTGGCTGCTCGCGACCCAAAGCTTT